>CAJDWX010000093.1_pt1 | contig 22419 bp, 21 predicted proteins | sample 7391741 | NCBI WGS metagenome assembly CAJDWX01 (sample SAMEA7055741, study PRJEB34461) | soil metagenome | biome: terrestrial ecosystem; feature: Peninsula; material: soil | place: Antarctica | collected 2016
CACAATTCCATCCCTACCGCTCGAACCGCGTCGAACAGAGCTGCATCTTCACCAGGATGCCCCGCCGCGGCCATCCAGTTGGCGGAAAGCTTGATCTCTCCGATATGCTCGATCAGAGCAGCTGCAATGTTGGTGATGGCCTCGCCTACCGCCATGCGTGCTGAAGCAGCTGGATCAACCAGCGCCACTGGCGCACGCTCGCCTACCGCGAATGCTTCACCCAGATAGGTGCGATAACCCATCAACGTCACCGCCACATCCGCTACAGGAACTTGCCATGGTCCCACCATCTGGTCACGCGCAGTCATACCACCAACGGTGCGGTCGCCGATGCTGATGAGAAAAGTCTTGTCCGCTACCGCGGGTAACCGAAGCACCCTGTATGCCGCCTCTCGCAGGTTCAACTCCGCCGCATCAAATGGCATCAGTATTTTTTGGGTATGCGCCGCCTCCCGGGTCATTCTTGGTGGCTTGCCCAGCAGTATGGAGAGATCCATATCTACCGGCCGGTTGATATGGATCTCTCCATACTGCTCAAATCGCCCGGAACAATTCCAGCGATTCATGCCTGATTGCAAGCACATAACGTTCCTGTGCCTCATTGCTCCAAATCTGCATCGGCGACATGCCCGGCTCTTCCGAGGGGATATCACGTATGCTGAAGCAACCTCCCCGTCCGGAACCGTGCAACAGTTCAGGTAATGCATTCGATAAACCGCCCGCACCCACGTCGTGAATCGAAAAAATCGGATTAGGCTCACCCCGTCTTTCCAGTTGCCAGCAATTGTCAATGACTTCTTGCGCGCGCCGTTCCATTTCCGCATTGCCACGCTGCACCGAGTCGAAATCAAGACTCTCCGTATTTGTCCCGGTATCCATACTGGAGGCTGCGCTACCGCCGAGGCCGATCATCATGCCGGGTCCGCCCAACTGGATCAGCAGCGTGCCAGTCGGCAGCATTTTCTTATGTACATGATCGGCGCGGATGCTGCCGACGCCGCCCGCGAGCATGATCGGCTTGTGATAACCGCGGCGCTCGCCGGCCACCGTCTGTTCGAAGGTGCGGAAATAGCCCGCCAGGTTGGGCCGGCCGAATTCGTTGTTGAATGCCGCCGCGCCGATCGGACCTTCGAGCATGATCGCCAGCGGGGTGACGATGCGTTCGGGCTTGCCGTAGACACCGGTTTCCCAGGGCTGCGCGAAGCCCGGAATGTTGAGATTCGACACTGAGAAACCGCACAAGCCAGCCTTCGGCTTGGAGCCGATGCCGGTTGCGCCCTCGTCACGGATCTCGCCGCCACTGCCGGTCGCGGCACCCGGAAAAGGCGAGATCGCGGTCGGGTGGTTATGCGTTTCCACCTTCATCAGCACGTGGGTCAGCTCGCTGCTGTAGGCATAGCTGCCGTCGGCGCGCGGATAGAAGCGGTCGATGGTCGCGCCTTCGATGACCGAGGAGTTGTCCGAATACGCCACCACCGTCCCCTCGGGATGGGCGGCGTGGGTGTCGCGGATCATGTCAAACAGCGATTTCGTTTGTGTCGCACCGTCGATCACCCACGAAGCGTTGAATATCTTGTGGCGGCAGTGCTCGGAGTTGGCCTGTGCGAACATCATCAGTTCGACATCGGTCGGGTTGCGCCCGATGCGGCTGAAGTTGTCGATCAGATACTCGACTTCGTCATCCGACAACGCGAGGCCCAGCGCACGGTTGGCGGCTTCCAGCGCGGTCCGCCCGCCTGTCATCACATCGACCGACGTCAGCTCACGCGGCGGCACGTGCTGGAACAATCCATGCGCCGCGTCCAGCGAATCTATCACGACTTCCGTCATGCGGTCGTACAGCAGCGGCAGCACCGCCGCCAACGCCGGAGCCGACAGCGCGGCGCCTTGCGGATCGCTCAGCGAATAGGCCACACCGCGTTCGATGCGACGTAGTTGGGTGAGACCGCTGTTCCTGAGGATATCCGTGGCTTTCGACGACCAGGGAGAAATCGTGCCCGGGCGCGGCGTGACCAGAACCTGCACATCATCGGCCGAAGGGCGATCGGTCGGCGTACCGTAATCCAGCGTCCTGGTCAACTGTTGCATGGCCGCCGCATCGAGATCGGCGTCCAGCTCCAGGAAGTGCCAGTAGCGTGCGCTCAGCTCGCCCAGCGCCACCTCCTGACGGGCTGCCTCATGGCGAATTTTGTCGAGCCGAAAGGAAGACAGTGCGGCACTGCCAGGGAGCGATACGATGGAAAACATGTGCGTCTTTGCAAACAGGGCAAAGGCGCTATTTTAGCTGATCGGAACGCTTCGCCGGACGGGTTGGCGCGTGAATGCCCGCCTGCTTCTGCCAGGTTTCGAAGCATTCGAGTCCGCAGAAATGATGGACATAATCCTGCGCGTCCGCCACTTTGATCGCATCTGCCGGAATTTCCTTCATGCAGACCTCACAAGTCAGGACTGTGCAGGTGGGTTCGTCGGAACATTGCGCGACCGGCGTCCCTTCAGGTGTGCGGTTATGGCTCGTCATACACACTCCGTTACGTGAACTGCAAACACCTCGAATATAGACTGCCGGAGTCCCGGCTTGCAAGCTGCCCGCCCTTGCCCGATCAGTAATCCGCTGTCTTGATCGCCATATTGATGGTTTTGTATTGATGGTTTTGTGATTCGCCTCGTTGTCGATCACCAACCCCATCATTTTGCTTTGGGTCGATGGTTTTGCGTGTTGAAATTCAGGATCTTGGACACGCCCGCACGGTGGCACGGGGTGTTGGAACTGTAACCGTCCACCCGCCCGGATTATGATGTTCGCAGTGTCCCCTATAGAGCCTCGCCCCATGCCGACTGTGCCACTCACGCTTGCCTCTCCCGCCCTCTATCTGGCGGCCGACATCCATGCCGGTGAACGCTTGTGGACGGCTGCGCATCCTCACGACACCTTGATGGAAAAAGCGGGTGTGGCGGCGGCCGAATGGGCGGGTGTGCTGGCCGATGACTCGGGCGAGCCCGCCCTGATCCTGGCGGGTCCAGGCAACAATGGGGGAGATGCCCTGGTCGCCGCGCGCCACCTTTCGGCACGAGGATTCCGCGTCGTCGTGGCGAGTCGTGCCGATCCGGCCCGGCTGCCCCCGGATGCCCGGCGTGCCTGGGACGCCTGGTTCCAGATGGGCGGGACGGTTGTGTCCCGTTTCCCGTCGTCGCAGCGTTTCAGCTGCGTGATCGATGGCCTGTTTGGAATCGGACTGATGCGCGACATAACGGGCGAGGACGCACACTGGATTGCACAGGCCAATGCGCTGACCTGTCCCAAGCTTGCGCTGGACGTGCCGAGCGGTCTTGATAGCGACAGCGGCAGTATCCGTGGCTGCGCGCTGCGGGCCGAACACACCCTGACCTTCCTCGGACTCAAGCCCGGCCTCCTCACCGCCGACGGACCCGATTATGCGGGCACGCTGCATCTCGACAGCTTGGGCGTCGATCCGGCCATGATGCCCGTGCCATCCGGGATCGCCCTGATCCATCTGGATGAACGCCACCGCCTGCCTGCACGCGCGAAAAACAGCCATAAAGGCCTGTTCGGCCATGTTGGCATCGTCGGTGGTAGCAGCGGTATGGTGGGCGCCTGCCTGATCGCCGGACGCGCCTCCCTGCTGCAAGGTGCCGGCAGCGTAACGCTGGGTGTGCTGGATGAGCGTGTCGCGGTCGATTACGGCGAGCCGCGGCTGATGTTCGCCCATCCGGGCCATTTGACGACTGCGCGCTTGAATGCGCTGGCGATCGGACCCGGATTGGGTCAGAGCGCGCGCGCGCATGCCATGCTGGACACCGCGCTTCCGGCGGACTGCCCGCTGGTGCTGGATGCCGATGCCCTGAATCTGCTGGCTGGCGATTCCGATCTGGCCGCGCGGCTCGCGCGCCGCAGCCATTCCACTCTGCTCACCCCGCATCCCGGCGAAGCGGCCCGCTTGCTGGGCGTGAGCACGGCGGAGATCCAGGCGAACCGTATCGAGGCAGCCTGCACACTGAGTCGAACCTATCGTGCAGAGGTTGCGCTGAAAGGTGCAGGCACCGTGATCGCCCACCCCGACGGCCACTATGCTCTCAACACCACGGGCGGCCCTTGGCTCGCCCAGGCCGGTTCCGGTGACCGCCTCACCGGCATGGTGACCGCGTTGCTGGGCCAGGGCATGGCGGCAGGCGACGCGCTCGAGGCCGCCGTATGGCTGCACGGCTGCGATAGGAGTGCCGCTACACCTTCAACAGCGAGTCGATGATCCTGCCCACCGCGGCCAGCGCAGCATCGGGCGAGGAATCGAATTGCGCCCGCACGATCGCGCCGTCGATCGCCAGCGCCACGGCCTGCGCGATCTGTGCGCGCTGTCTTGACCTGGGCAGCACGGCGGCAATCGCTGCGGTCATGTCCTGTTTGTGGCTGTGTGCAATCTCGATGACGTCCGGCAGTGCACCACCCAGTTCACCGACGCTATTGATGAAGGCGCAGCCGCGGTAGCGCGCGTCATGAAACCATTCGTCCATGGCGGGCACGATTGCGTCGCTCCCTCCGCCGTGACGTACCAGCGCGTCGGTGAACCACGTCATCCAGTGCGTATGGCGATACGCCAGATATGCGCGAATCAGATCGTTCTTGCTCGGGAAATGTCGATAGAACGTGACCTTGGCCACACCGGACTCGGCAATAACGCGATCGACGCCGGTCGCGCGCACGCCATCCTGGTAGAAAAGTTCGTGCGCGGTGTACAGGATGCGCTCGCGCGCGCTGGGCCGCGCGCCGCCCAGGTCAGCTTGAATGTTCATGGACTCATTGTAGACAGATCTGTCTACGTCGCCTAGACTTCCAGCGTAGACGGATCTGTCTACGCGATCCCGAGGAGCCGATATGGAAAGCAAGCCGCCGTTGCCCCCTTTTACCGAGGAAACCGCCGCCGCGAAAATACGCACAGCCGAAGACGGCTGGAATTCACGCGACCCCGAGCGGGTCGCGATGGTCTACTCCGAAGACACCCGCTGGCGGAATCGTGCCGAGTTTCCGGTCGGACGTGAAGAGGCCCGCCGCTTCCTCGAACGCAAATGGGCGCGCGAGCTGGATTATCGGCTGGTCAAGGAATTGTGGGCCTGTAGCGGCAACCGCATCGCGGTTCGCTTCGCCTACGAATGGCACGACGATTCGGGGCAGTGGTACCGCTCGTATGGCAACGAGAACTGGGAATTCAACGAGCAGGGCTACATGGTGCATCGCTTCGCCAGTATCAACGACCTGCCCATCAAGGAATCGGAGCGCAAGTTCTTCTGGCCGCTGGGCCGCCGTCCCGACGACCATCCCGGCTTGAGCGATATGGGGCTGTAGCGTAGTCCGGACGACCGAACCCCTATATCAGCACATGCGTGATTTGAGATAGGCGCCGAAGTCCTCGCTGACTTCGGCGTGTTTCATCGCGTATTCCACCGTGGCCTGCAGATAGCCGAGCTTGCTGCCGCAGTCGTAGCGGACGCCGTTGAACGCATAGGCCAGCACCTGCTGTTCCTTCAGCAAGGCAGCGATGGCGTCGGTCAGCTGCAGTTCGCCGCCGGCACCCGGTGTGAGCTGCTGGATGTGGTGAAAAATGCGTGGGGTAAGAATGTAGCGGCCGACCACGCCCAGGTTGGACGGCGCATCTTCAGGCTTGGGCTTCTCGACGATGGCATTCACCCGCGACACGCGCTCGGCCATCGGGCTGGCATCGACGATGCCGTAGGAAACCGTGTCCTCGGGCGCCACCTGCTGGACCCCGAGCACCGAGCACTGGTAATACTCGTATTGATCGACCATCTGCTTCATCACTGCGGGACTGCCGTCGATCAGGTCGTCGGCGAGGATGACGGCGAAAGGTTCGTTGCCGATCACTGGCTGCGCGCACAGCACGGCATGGCCAAGGCCGAGCGCTTCGGCCTGGCGGATGTAGATGAAATTGACGCCGGCCGGGCGGATCGACTGCACCAGTTCAAGGTCGCGGTCCTTGCCGCGCGCGGCCAGTTCGGTTTCCAGCTCGTAGGCCTTGTCGAAATGGTCTTCGACCGTGCGCTTGGTGCGGCTGCTGATGAAAATGATGTCGGTGATGCCGGCATCCATCGCCTCTTCGACCGCATACTGGATCAGCGGCTTGTCGACGATGGGGAGCATTTCCTTGGGGCTGGCCTTGGTGGCCGGCAGAAAGCGGGTGCCCAGACCGGCGACGGGAAATACGGCTTTTTTGACTTTTTGCATGTCTCTTCCCTGTAAGTCTTTTGGTTCAAAAATCCAGCATGTGCTGCTCGTTGTTATTGCCTGACGCCAGCAAAAACATCAGTCCGGCCTCGTCGAGAATGGCCACACCAAGTTCCTGCGCCTTCACCAGCTTGGTGCCGGCCTCCTCGCCCGCCACCACGTAGTCGGTTTTCTTCGACACCGACCCCGCCACCTTACCGCCTGCGGCCTCGATTTTTTCCTTCGCCGCATCGCGTGTCAACGTCGGCAGCGACCCCGTCAGCACCAGCGTCTTGCCCGCAAGGATACCAGCCGACTGTTGCATGCCCGATGTTTCCGGCCAGTGCACGCCCGCCTCGCGCAATTTTTCAATGACATCAAGGTTATGTTTTTCAGAAAAAAAGGCTGCAATACTTGTGGCCACTCCAACCCCTATATCAGATACATGCTGGAGAGGTTGCTGCTTTAATCTTCGTGTTCTTGCGGCTTTGTTTGAATCATTATTAACTTTGAGTGCTTGCTCATAATTTTCAGCAGCTCTGCGTATCGCCCTCAAATTCCCAAAGTAATTCGCAAGACCTTTCGCCGTCGCCTCTCCAACATTGCGAATACCAAGTGCAAAAATAAAGCGGGACAGGGTCGTGGATTTACTCGAATCAATTGCCTCGATCAGATTGGCTGCCGATTTCGCCGCCATTCGCTCCAGTCCAGCGAGCGTTTCTAGATCCATGCCATACACATCAGCCAGAGTTGGAACCAGATCCAGATCGACCAGTTGGTTTACCAATTCTTCGCCCAACCCTTCGATGTCCATCGCGCGGCGGCCGGCGAAATGCAGCAGAGCCTGCTTGCGTTGCGCCGAGCAGTAGAGCCCGCCCGTGCAGCGTGCCGCCGCCTCGCCCTCGAGCCGTATCACGTGCGAACCGCACACCGGGCAGACCGGATAATCGTGCAGGATGTTGAAACGCGGTGGCTCCGGCGTTGGCCGCCGCTCGATCACCGTCGCCACGACTTCGGGAATGACGTCGCCAGCGCGGCGCACGATGACCGTATCCCCCACGCGCACGTCCTTGCGGTCGATCTCGTCCTGGTTGTGCAGCGTGGCGTTGGTCACTGTCACCCCGCCGACGAATACCGGGGCCAGGCGCGCCACCGGTGTCAGCGCGCCGGTGCGCCCGACCTGCACGTCAATACCGAGTACGGTAGTGAGCTGTTCCTGGGCCGGGTATTTATGCGCCACCGCCCAGCGTGGCTCGCGCGTGACGAAGCCGAGCGCGTGCTGCAGATCGAGACGATTGACCTTGTACACCACGCCGTCGATGCCGAATGGCAATTGATCGCGGCGTGCCGCGATGTCGGCGTGAAAAGCGATCAGTGCCGCCGCACCCAGTCCGGTGACGCGTTCGGCGCATACCGGCACGCCCATCTGTTCCAGCGCATCGAGTGTCGCGCTGTGCGTCACCGGTGCCTGCGGCCAGCTCTGCACCTCGCCCAGTCCATAGGCGAAGAATGACAGCGGACGCCGCGCGGCAAGCTTGGGGTCAAGCTGGCGGATGCTGCCTGCCGCGCCGTTTCGCGGGTTGACCAGAGCGTCCTTGCCCGCTTCACGCTGTTTCGCGTTGTAACGCTCGAAATCGTCGCGCCGCATGAATACTTCGCCGCGCACTTCCAGAACGGCGGCAGGCGACTCGGTGTGCAGGCGCAAGGGAATGGCATGCACGGTGCGGATGTTTTGCGTCACGTCCTCGCCGGTCTCGCCGTCGCCGCGGGTGGAGGCCTGCACCAGCACGCCGTGTTCGTAGCGCAGGTTGATCGCCAGACCGTCGAATTTCAGTTCGGCCGCATATTCGACGGGTAAATCGCTTTCGCCCAGCCCCAGTTCCTTGCGCACCCGCGCGTCGAAAGCCTGCGCACCGCTCGCTTCGGTATCGGTCTCGGTGCGGATCGACAGCATCGGTATCGCATGGCACCGCTCGCTTCGGTATCGGTCTCGGTGCGGATCGACAGCATCGGTATCGCATGGCGCACCTTCGGAAATGTGTCGAGTGGCTTGCCACCAACGCGTCGGGTAGGCGAATCGGGTGTGACGAGTTCGGGGTAGTCGGCTTCGAGCGCCTGCAGTTCGCGAAACAGCCGATCGTATTCCGCATCGGGAACGGTCGGAGCGTCAAGCACATAGTAGGCGTAGTTGTAGCGTTCGATCTCCCGGCGCAGCGCGGTCACGCGCGCCAGCACATCGGTGGGCAGCATCAGGAAAACAGACGCAGCGACCGCCGGGATCCGGATGGCACGCCGCGCGCCTCCATACGCTCGTAGATACGCATGAGCTGGTTGCGGATTTTCTCGATGCCGGTGTCTGTCAGCGGACGCAGGTTGTCGTCCACCAGAATGCCGCCGGTTTCGTTGGCGAGTTTGCGACCGAAAGACACCATGCCGTCGAACACTTTCAGGCCATCCGGCACGCGTGGCACGTCGAACTGCAGGGTGACGCCCTGCGAGATCTGGCCCTCTACCGCCTCGACGGCAAACGGCTCGGCATCGTGGTTGCACAAGGCATAGAGCGGCTCGCCGCGACTATCGAGTAGCTGGAACACGCCATCGCCGCCCAACACCATGCCGCTGCTTTCTGCCTCGCGCACGATACGTGTCAGATTGACCGTTCCTTCACCGCGTGCCACCACATTGAGGCCGATGAGCACATCGACATCGACGCAGAAGCGATCAATGGCCTGGGCGCGTTCGAGTGCATCGACCACGTCATCACAGGCGAGGCGCAGGCCATGCGCTTGCGACGCATTCTGCAGCATGCCGCACAGGGCGGTGATCTGTTCCTCCTGCACCGCTCCATTGCGGTCGGCCAGTTGCAGGGTGACCGTCACCTGCTCATACCGCGCGTCACGCCACGGCTGGATGTCTTCCCACGACGCCGAGCCCACCGGCAGGCCGAGCCAGCGTATCGCCTTGCCCAGCGTCCGCGTCTGGTTGAATACATCGGCGAACACGCTGGCCATGACGCCATCGCAGCCAATGCGAACCCGGTATTCGATCAGTTCATCATAGGGTGACGGCACCGCAACCGGTGACGGGCTCGCTGGGCGCCACTCGCTGGGCGCTGCGGCGGCAGGACTCGAGGCAGGGGCGACATTCACCGGCACGTCCGCATCGTCCGCCAACGAGACGGCCGCACCGAGACGCACATGGGGCTCGCCGACCCCGTTCTCGTTGTCGTCTTCAAGCGCTGACTCGCGCAAAGCCGGCTCGACTCGTTCATTCATTGCACGCGGCTTGACATTGCCCTGCATCAGGGCATCGGTCGCCGGCGCCTGAAAGACCGCATCCGCCTGCTTGCGGAAGCGACGCTCCTGGATCCAGTTGAATATCAGCACTGCCGCCACGACGGTCACGCCGACGATCAACAAGCCGATTTGCAAATCACTCATTCATTTTTCCCGACTGAACGGATTGGGCAGGAACGACCCGGACGAACCATTCATCCGGCGCCACCATGCCCAGATCATTGCGCGCGCGTTCTTCGATCGCGTCGCGCCCCTGCTTGAGATCGTTAATCTCGGCCAGCAGGCTTGCATTGCGGGTTTCCAAGCGCTGATTCAATGCCAGCTGGATGTCGATTTTCTGCGCACCCTCCCGCACTCTGAGCCAGCCGCCGTCACCCAGCCAGAGTGGATATTGCAACAGACCTACCGCGATGGCCAGCACCCCGGTCAGTCCCTGCCTGCGGATGCGCGCGACGAACCGGGTCGCGTTGAGGTCAGCCGCGCTGGCGGAACGCATCGCGTCCAGGGTAGCTCGCCGTGTCACCAAGTTCTTCCTCGATGCGCAGCAGCTGGTTGTATTTCGCCATGCGGTCGGAACGTGACAGCGAGCCGGTCTTGATCTGACGCGCATTGGTGGCCACCGCCAGGTCGGCAATCGTCGTGTCCTCGGTCTCGCCCGAGCGGTGCGAAATCACCGACGTGTAGCCGGCTTGCTTGGCCATTTCGATCGCCTGGAAGGTTTCCGACAGGGTACCGATCTGGTTGACCTTGATCAGGATCGAGTTGGCGATGATCGTCGCCCACCAACTGCACGCGCTTGCCGAGTTTGTCGGTGAGCGTTTTCCAGCCGTCCCAGTCGTCTTCGGCCATAGCGTCTTCGATGCTGATGACGGGGTATTTGTCACACCAGGCCGCCAGATAATCGGTCAGTTCTGCCGAGGTCAGCACCAGGCCTTCGGATTTGAGATGGTAGCGGCCATCCTTGTGAAATTCGGATGCAGCGCAATCGATGCCGATGGCCACGTCGATACCGGGTTGCAGGCCGGCTTTCTCGATCGCCTGCACGATCAGCTTCAGCGCTGCTTCGTGCGATTCCAGATTGGGGGCAAAACCGCCTTCGTCACCGACGGTCGTCGCCATGCCCGCGTCGTCCAGCAGTTTCTTCAGCGCATGGAACACTTCGACGCCGTAGCGCAGTGCTTCGCGAAAGCTCGGTGCGCCGACCGGGATGATCATGAATTCCTGCATGTCGATGTTGTTGTTGGCGTGTTCACCACCGTTGATGATGTTCATCATCGGCACCGGCAGCGCCATTGGCGCGGCACCACCGAGATAGCGGTAGAGCGGCAGCCCGGCCTGCTCGGCGGCAGCGCGCGCGCACGCCATCGACACCCCCAGAATCGCATTGGCGCCAAGACGTGATTTATTCTCGGTGCCGTCGAGGTCGATCATGGTGTGGTCGATGAAGGCCTGGTCTTCAACATCGAGCCCGATGATGGCCTCGCAGATTTCAGTGTTGACGTGCTCGACGGCCTTCAGCACACCCTTGCCGAGATAACGCGACTTGTCGCCGTCGCGCAGTTCGATCGCCTCGCGGCTGCCGGTGGAGGCACCCGACGGCACGGCAGCACGGCCCAGCACGCCGGACTCCAGCAGCACGTCGACTTCAACAGTAGGATTGCCGCGGGAATCGAGGATTTCCCGTGCGATGACATCGATAATGGCGCTCAATTGCTTTTCCTTCGTTTTTGGTTTTTATCTGCGAATGCCCGGAGGGCATAAATACCCAAAGGGCATAAAGAACGCGAAGTTCACGAAGAAAAAGCTTCGCGTTCCTTCGCGTTCTTCGCAGATCAGTTTTTCATCAATCTGTGTTCAATAAATCCGCGCTGTTTGACCAGCACGTCGATTTCCTTCAGTGTTTCCAGCAGTTCTTTCATCATGCCGAGCGGCCATGCATTGGGGCCATCCGACAACGCGACGTCCGGGTTCGGATGCGTCTCGGCAAACACACCTGCCACGCCGCTGGCCACCGCCGCACGTGCCAGTACCGGCACGAACTCGCGCTGGCCACCGCTGGTCGCACCCTGCCCGCCCGGCTGCTGCACCGAGTGGGTGGCGTCGAACACCACTGGGCACTGCGTGGCGCGCATGATCGCCAGAGCGCGCATGTCGGACACCAACGTGTTGTAGCCGAAGCTGACGCCGCGTTCGCACACCATGATCTGCTCATTGCCGACTGCGCGCGCCTTGTCGACCACATTCTGCATGTCCCACGGTGCGAGGAACTGGCCTTTCTTGATGTTGACCGGCCGGCCGGTGCGCGCGACGTTCTGGATGAAGTTGGTCTGGCGACACAGGAAGGCCGGCGTCTGCAATACGTCGACCACCGCCGCCACTTCGTCCAGCGGCGTGTCTTCGTGGACATCGGTCAGCACCGGCACGCCGATCTTCGCCTTCACTTCCGACAGAATGCGCAAGCCTTCTTCGAGCCCCAATCCGCGGAACGACTGGGTCGACGAGCGATTGGCCTTGTCGAACGAGGATTTGTAGATGAAGGGAATGGCCAGCGATGCGCACAGCTCCTTCAACTGGCCGGCGGTGTCCATTGCCAACTGCTCCGATTCGATTACGCAGGGGCCAGAAATAAGGAACAGCGGCTGGTCGAGGCCGGCTTCGAAATGGCACAGTTTCATTTGGCGTGCTCCCGTTGATGCGCCAGCGCCGCCTTGACGAACGCAATGAACAGCGGATGGCCGTTGCGCGGATTGCTGGTGAATTCGGGGTGGAACTGGCAACTGACGAACCAGGGATGCACCGACGTCGGTAGCTCAACCATTTCGCATAGATCGGTGCCCGGCGCCCGCCCGGCGACGACGAGGCCCTTCGCCTCAAGATCGGCCAGCAGGGTATTGTTGACTTCGTAGCGGTGGCGATGGCGCTCGACGATGCTGGCAGTGCCGTAGATCTCGCGTGTCAGCGTGCCCTCCTTGAGTTCGCAGGGCTGGCCGCCGAGACGCATCGTGCCGCCCAGGCCGGATTGCTCGCTGCGTTTCTCGACTTGGCCGCCGCGGTCGAGCCATTCGGTGATGAGGCCGATCACCGGGTGCGTGGTGGCCGGATCGAACTCGGTCGACTGCGCGTCCGCCATGCCGGCGACATTACGCGCGAACTCGACTACCGCGAGCTGCATGCCGAGGCAGATCCCCAGGTACGGCACCTTGTTTTCTCGCGCATAGCGGATGGCGGCGATCTTGCCTTCGACGCCGCGCTTGCCGAAGCCACCGGGAACCAGGATCGCGTCCATGTCCTTGAGGCAGTCGACGCCGTTTTTCTCGATCTGCTCGGAATCGATGTAATGAATCTTCACCTTGCTGAGCGTGTGCATGCCGGCGTGAATCATCGCTTCGGACAGCGACTTGTAGGATTCGGTGAGATCAACGTACTTGCCGACGAAGGCGATGTTGACGGTGTGCTGCGGGTTCTCCAGTGCATGCACCAGGTTTTTCCATACCGTCAGATCGGCCGCACGCGCCAGGATGTTCAGCTTGTGACAGACGATCTCGTCGAGCATCTGGTCGTGCAGCATGGCCGGGATCTTGTAGATCGAATCGGCGTCCAGCATCTGGATCACCGCTTCGGGGCGAACATTGGTGAATAGTGCAATTTTCCGGCGTTCGTCAACCGGGATTTCACGGTCGGCGCGGCACAGCAGGATGTCGGGCTGAATGCCGATTTCGCGCAATTCCTTCACCGAGTGCTGGGTCGGCTTGGTTTTCAGCTCGCCAGCGGTCGCGATGTAGGGCAACAGCGTCAGATGGATGAAACAGGTGTTTTCAGGGCCGTTTTCAAACCCCATCTGGCGGATGGCCTCCAGAAACGGCAGCGATTCGATGTCGCCCACGGTGCCGCCGATTTCCACCAGCGCGATGTCGGCGCCCTCCGCTCCCAGACGGATCGAGCGCTTGATTTCGTCGGTGATGTGCGGGATGACCTGGACGGTCCCGCCGAGGTAGTCGCCGCGGCGCTCCTTGTCGATCACCGACTTGTAGATCTGGCCGGTGGTGAAGTTATTGCGCTTGCTCATGCGCGCGCTGGAAAAGCGCTCGTAATGGCCCAGGTCGAGGTCGGTCTCAGCACCATCGTCGGTGACGAACACCTCGCCATGCTGGAACGGGCTCATGGTGCCGGGATCGACGTTGATGTACGGATCGAGCTTTAACAGGGTGACACGGATACCGCGCGATTCGAGCAGCGCAGCGAGCGAGGCGGAGGCGATTCCTTTCCCGAGGGAAGAAACCACTCCGCCGGTGACAAACACATACTTCGTCATTTTATAAGCGCGAGCGGGTGATGGCGGATTCTACTCCATCGCGGATGGCGGCTCAATGACGCGCCACCCGCAACTGCACGGATTCGCAGCCGGGCACAATTCTTGAGCTCTTCAGGGATGAGGCTGATCGATCAAAATTTTCACACCGCTCGCTCCCACCGTCACGTTGGGGGCAATGCCCTCCAGATCGCCCGGCTGGGCTATCGGGTTGCCTGATCGGGAAAGCCGGGCCACCAGCGTCACCTGTCCGTGCTGTGAAAGGGTATTGCCGGGGTTCATTGCCGTACTGTCGTCCAGTTCGAACTCCAGCGGAAACTGACCGGCGCTCGCACGAATCGCTGCAACCGGTGGGCCGCCCGTACCCGAACGCGCGAAGAGGAAAAGTACGTCTGTCTCCTTGAGGCTGGACTTGAGAGCCGGGGCAACGTCAACGCTGCCTCGAATCGTTGCGCCCGCGACAATCGGTACTGGCCTGTCGCCAGTGGGAGGCGGACTGGTTAGCCCGGACACACCCGGCTGGGCCATACGTTCGGCTTCCATCAGCGCAGCCTGGATGGTCTCAGCAGCGGGTGATTCTGGCGGCAACAAGCCATACAGGCGCTTTAAATACACACTAGCTCGAGAAAAGTCACCTTCTTGCAGCGCATTGAAACCCGCCATTTCCAGCGCTTTCATGTCTTCCGGGTCGATTTCCAATGCCTGTTGCACCAGTTCCATCGGCCTGCCGGTCAGTACAAACTGGTTGGCGATGGCCAGAGCCTCGGCATAGCCGGACAACACCGATGCATTCTGCGGCAAGAGCTTGGCTGCCTTTTCATACGCCTGCAGAGCCTTGGGCCATTGCTCCATCACCGTATAGGATCTGGCCAGCATGGACCACGCTTCGCCGTCATCCGGATTGGCCTGTGCTTTTTCTTCCACCTTGCGGATCAGGCTCATGAAATCTTGCTCACTCGCTGCGTCGAACCTGGCGGAATGGGCCGTACCGGATTGCGCATCGGCAATGACAGCCAGCGAGGCGGGGTTGCCCAGCCAGAAATAGAGGGCGACGGCGGCAGCGGGCAACACGGCAGCCAGCGTATACCCCAGCTTACGGCTGCTGGACGAAGTGGATTCGGGACGGTCTTCGGGAGTCAGGGCATCACCCGCCAGGCGAGCTTCCAGATCCCGCCTGGCGATCTGGTACTGGTCTTCGGGAAGCAGGCCGTTGGCGCGATCGGCTTCCATTTCCTTCAACTGGTCCCGGTAAACTGCGATATTGACGTCGCGCCGGACAGCACTCCCTTTACCGCTCCGCGCACGTAGCAAAGGAGGCAACACGAAGGCCAGGGCAATGAGGATGCAGACAGCGACTGCGATCCAGAACAGGGACACGGTCCAGAACAGATTCATTTTTCTTCCAGAAGTTGACTGGCAGCAGCGCGCTGTTTCTCGTCCAGCGGAACGGTCTGCGCGTCGCGGCGCCGCCTCAGGGCCACGAACCAGGCCGCTCCGCCGATACCCAGAAACAGAAAGGGCCCGAGCCAGAGTAGCCAGGTGACCGGCTTGAAAGGCGGGCGATACAGCACGAAATCGCCATAGCGAGTAGTGAGGTACTCGATCACTTCCTTGTCGTCCTTGCCAGCCTTCATCTGCTCACGAATTTCCCGACGCAGGTCTTCGGCCAGTTCGGCACGTGAGCCAGCAAGCGACTCATTCTGGCAAACCAGGCAACGCAGGTCTTCGGCCAGATTGATCATGCGCTGCTCGATGGCCGGGTCGTCCGCTAACGGGCGGGCCTCGCTGAGCGCATCGGGTGGCACGTTTGCGGCGTCATCGGCCAGAATCGGCAGGGAGAAAGCCAGCAAGGCAATCAGCACACCCTGTTTTAAACAGCCGTACTTCATGCACCCAACTCCTTCAGTTTCGGTTCGAACTTGTTCTTCCACACATCCGGATTGATCGGGCCGACATGTTTCAGCTGCACGATGCCTGCCTGATCGATGATGTACGTCTCTGGTGTGCCGGTCACGCCATAGTCAATGCCCACCCGGCCGTCCAGGTCTTCCGGCACGGCCACATAGGGGCTGCCGGTACGTGCAAGCAGCAATTCAGCCTCGCGGTCCTTGTCTTTCCAGTTGAGACCGACAATGGGAATACGTCCGCTTTGTGCAATCTGCATCAGGAATCCATGTTCCTGACGGCAGGACACGCACCAGGGTGCCCAGATATTCAGCATCCAGACCTGGCCTTTCATTTCGGCCGAATTGAAACTGGCGTTTGCATCTCCTACCAGCGGCAGCGTGAAGGCGGGTGCCGGGTGGCCGATAAAGGGTGACGGGACTTCGTGCGGGTCAAGAAACAATCCCTTGGCGAAGAAACCGATCAGCATGATGAAGAAGATGAGAGGTAACCAGCGCTTCATGATTCAGCCTCCCTGCACCGCGAGATGCTTCGGCACTTCGCGGCTTCTGAGCGCAATACGGTAACGCTTGTCCGAAGCTGCCAGAAATCCACCTGCCACCATGAACAGCGCGCCAAACCAGAGCCAGTTGATGAATGGCTTGTAGAACAGACGAACGGTCCAGGTGTCATTCTGGCCTTCAAGCTGCTCCCCCATGGCAACGTAGATATCGCGAAAAATATTCGGGTGCACGGCAGCCTCGGTCATTCCCATGCCGCTCGCGTTGTAGATCCGTTTCTCCGGATGCAGGGTGGTGATCAGTTTGCCATTCTGGCTGACCTCTACGGTACCGCGGGCCGCACGGTAATTGGGCCCGTCATGCTCGGCGGATCCACGGAAGACGAAGGTGTAGCCGGCCAGTTCGGTGTAGCTTCCGCTCTCCATGCGCACGTCGCGTTCGATCGAGTAGTTGGCAACGACCGCCATGCCGGCGACACCGACTGCCATACCAAAGTGCGCCAATTGCATGCCCCAGAAGCCGCGCGGCAAGCCGGCCAGCTTCCGTATCAGACCCGCTTGACCATGTCTGAGCCGATCGCGGAATGCCACCAGTACCGTCAGTGCGATCCAGATCGCGAGGAAAAAGCCCAGGCTCGCCCAGGGATTGAAGCCGTTCAACGTCAACGGTAGCAGCAGGCTGACGGCGAGCGCGACGCCGAACGCCCACTTCAGCCGAGTGGCGATGTCCGGCAGACTGGCTTCTTTCCAGCGTGTCAGCGGACCGATACCCATGAGGAACAGCGCCGGCGCCATCAGTGGAACGAATACCGAGTCGAAATACGGCGGGCCGACCGAGATCTTGCCCATTTCGAGCGTGTCGAGGATCAGCGGGTAGAGCGTGCCGAGCAGCACTGCGGCCATCGCAACGATGAGCAGCACGTTGTTCAAACCGCTGCCGGTGATCATCTTGGGCGCGCGCCAGGCGTAGAGCACCAGCGAGCCGCCGATCACCACCGCGAGGAAGCCCAGGATGAACGCGCCGCGCGCCGGATCGGTGGCGAAGGCATGCACCGAGGACAGCACGCCCGAACGCACCAGGAAGGTACCGAGCAGAGATAGCGAAAAGGTAATCAGCGCCAGCAGCACAGTCCAGGCCTTGAACGCACCGCGCTTCTCGGTTACCGCGAGCGAATGCATCAGGGCGGTGCCAGCGAGCCAGGGCATGAAGGAGGCATTTTCGGTCGGGTCCCAGAACCACCAACCCCCCCAGCCCAGTTCACGATAGGCCCACCAACTGCCAAGCATGATGCCGAAGGTGAGGAAGGCCCAAGCCACTGTGGTCCACGGTCGCGACCAGCGCGCCCAGGCGACGTCCATCTTGCCGGACAGCAGCGCGGCGATGGCAAAGGCGAAAGCCACCGCAAAACCGACATAGCCCATGTACAACATCGGCGGGTGGATGATCATGCCCCAATCCTGCAGCAATGGATTCATGTCGTTACCGTCCATGGCTGCGGGCAGCAGGCGCTCGAACGGGTTGGAAGTGGTCAGCAAGAAAGCCAGAAAACCTACCGAGATCAAGCCCATGACGCCAAGGACGCGCGCGGTCATATCCTCTGGTAGTCGCTGCGAGAACACCGACACTGCGATACCCCAGAATGCAAGGATCAGCACCCACAGCAGCAACGAGCCTTCGTGCGAACCCCAGGTGGCGGTAAGGCGGTAAACCTCTGGCAGCTGCGAAAACGAGTTGCGCGCCACATTCTCGACCGAGAAATCGTTGGTCAGGAATGAATAAGCCAGGCAGCCAAAGGCAAGCGCGACGAACACGAACTGGCCCTGCGCGGCAGGTCGCGCCACACCCATCAATGTAAGGTTGCGGCGATGCGCCCCGACAAGCGGCAGGATCGACTGGGTCAACGCCAGCAGCAACGCAAGAATAAGGGCGAAATGGCCAAGTTCCGGGATCATGTTTAACTCCTTTTTACAGCCTTTGAAAGGTGCCAGGCAAAATACCCGGCCCTTCCGGATATCAAAACTACTCCACTACCGTCTGCTGAGCTTTTGCTGCCTGCTCAAGTGAGTAAGCTGCTTCGGGCGGCATATAGTTCTCGTCGTGTTTGGCCAGAACCTGGCTAGCGGTAAAGTGACCGTCACTGCCAAGCCTGCCTTCTGCCACGACGCCCTTACCTTCCTTGAACAGGTCGGGCAGGATGCCGGTATAAATCACCGGAATGGACTTGGCCGTATCGGTCACCACGAAAGAGGTGGTCAGTCCGTCCGCGTGCCGCTTGATGCTCCCCATCTCGACCAGACCCCCAATGCGAAATGCACGACTGGTTGGTGCCTCGCCACTGGCTATCTGCGAAGGTGAGAAAAAGAACACCAGATTGCTGTTGAATGCATTGAGCACCAGTGCTACCGCAACCCCAAGGGCGACGACGACCAGCGTGATCAGGGCGAGTTTTCTATGTCGAGATTTCATAATCGTTCCAAAGTTACTGTGTTTCCCAGGATTTCATACGCTTGAGACGCCGCCAGATCTGCAGGCGATGATGACGCAGAAGCCAGATCTCCCCCACGATGCAGAGCAGCGTCACCCCGAATGAACCCCATACATACAGGCCGTAACCGCCCATGGCCCAGAAGGCGTCCCAGCTTTCCCAATTCATGATCGGCTCTCCAGCAACGCGCGCACCCAATCGGTTTGCCTTTCGCGCTCGAGGACGAGTGAGCGTGCACGAACCAGGACAACGGCAATGGTATACATCCAGGCGGCGAGTGCCATGATCAACATGCCCCACAGCATGATGCTGGCCATGGACGATGCGCCGGTGAAGCTGACGGAGGAACCCTGATGTAGCGTATTCCACCATTTGACCGAGAAGTAGATGATCGGCACATTGACGACGCCGACCAGATTGAGCAGCGCCCCGGCACGGTCGGCACGTCGCGGGTCGTCGATCGCAGCCTGCAAGGCCATGACGCCAACATAGAGAAACAGCAGGATCAGTTCAGACGTCAGGCGCGCATCCCACACCCACCACGCGCCCCACATCGGCTTGCCCCAGAACGCGCCGGTCCACAGGGCCACAAAAGTGAACATGGCACCGGTGGGAGCGAGTGCACGCGCGACGATAAACGACAAACGGGTGTTCCAGGCCAGTCCGATGGCTGACCAGAAGGCCATGACGACATAAATGAACATTGACATCCAGGCTGCCGGGACGTGGATGAAAATGATGCGATAGCCCTCACCCTGCTGGAAATCGGTGGGCGCCAGAAAAAAGCTGATATAGAGCCCTGCTGCTGCCAGAGCGAAAGCGAGTGCCGCAAACCACGGGATTAGTTTGCCCGCCAGGGGATAAAAAGTCGATGGCGAAGCGTAGTAGTAAAGACTCAAAACTCACTCCACAGAAACTTTAAGGGCCATTGCACTCACCCAGGGCGCCAGCAGCAGCGACAGAATCAGAAATGCCCCCAGCAACGAGAGGTGTGCCTCCGAGCCGGTACCGGAGAGAACACCTTCCACTGCACCTGCGCCAAAAATCAGGGCCGGCACATACAGCGGCAGGATCAGCAAGGTAACCAGCACACCCCCGCCTCGCAAACCCAGGGTCAAAGCCGCGCCAATGCCGCCAAGCAGGGACAGGATCGGCGTCCCGATGGCTAGCGACAGCATAAGAATCCACAAGGCCTCGGTCGGCAGATTGAACTGTATCCCCAGCACCGGTGCAATGATCAGCAACGGAATCCCGTTGATGATCCAGTGCGCGATGGCCTTGCCCAACGTCAGCAAGCTGGTTGGATACGGTGACAGCAGCATTTGTTCCAGCGTGCCATCACGATAATCATCGGCAAACAGCCGGCTCAGCGACAGCAACGAGGCGAGCAGCGCGGCCACCCACACAACTCCGGGGCCAATTGTTCGCAACATGCTCGGCTCGGGACCGATGCCCAGTGGAAACATGCTGACCACCATGACGAAGAAGAATTGCGCGGTCAGCCAGTCACCACGCCGACGGGCAGCCAGCAACACATCCCGGCGAATGACAGTGAACAGGAATTTCAGCATTGGGGGTCACGCGCAACTGCAAGCCACCCACAAGGCATTGACGACGGTTGCTCGAAGTGATCACCCTCACGCAGGCGTGGCCAGGCCCGTCGAGCCACCCAAGTATCAACCACCACGCTCATGCCCCGATGGAAAGGGTCTTGGGCGTCAAACCATCGAGCGCCATCGGCTGATGGGTCGTCATGATTGCCAGGCCTCCCGCAACGACGTGATCACGAATCATTCGTTCAACCAGCGCGACCCCGTCGACGTCGAGCCCGGTCAGGGGCTCGTCAAGAATCCACAACAGCGCATCAGCCGTCATCAGTCCTGCCAGTGCGACACGCCGACGTTGGCCAAAAGACAACGCACGAGCAGGCAAATCCAGGCAACGCGACAGGCCCACCCGTTCCAGCGCAGCTGTCGCGGTTCCATCATCCAGTTCACGACCATTCAACGCCGCCGCGATCTTCAGGTTTTCCATCGGGGAGAGATCATCCTTGATGCCGTTGGCATGGCCGAGATAGGTCATCTCTCGCGTATATCGCTCATAGGTCCTGCCTATCGGCTCACCACGCCAGCGCACCACGCCGGCAACAGGCGCAGACAGGCCACAAAGGATACGCAACAGGCTGGTCTTGCCGCGACCATTCCCCCCGCCCACCAACAAAGCCTCGCCCTCACCCAGTTCGAAGCCCAGATTCCTGAACAACACGCGTTCGCCGCGCTCGCAAACCAGTTCATTGGCAGAAAACATGCTTGGCATCATCAAAAACCGTTAAATATCAACTGTTAAATATCTTCTGAAGCTTATCTTAAACAGGCAACGTTTAGCAGGGTAATTTCGGACGTCTCCTGTTGCATTTCAGCATTGCTACGGCATCGTGCCGGAGCGCGCGGAATTTCCCGTCTAAGCTCCGATGCGGATCACGCGGTCGCCATTCGGCTGAGGCGGACCAATCAGACTCAAAAGTCCACCCAGTTCCGCCCGGCTTTCCGGTGTGGCACTGGCAATACCATTAAAAACCACACCGCGACGGCGATCCCAATTGCCCAACCCCTGCAGGGACAATGGTCCCGCTTCGGTTGACAATTTGAACTTCAGTCCGTTTTCCGTGCCTTCGATATCCGCGCGATAACTGCCGAGCATTGGCCGCACCCGACCCGAAACGGCATCCAGCCAGCGCAGCGTGGCCTTGCCTTGAAATGCACCCGTCTGGCTGAAGGCGAAATGGTCGGTTGTCAAAACAAGGTGGCCACCCGGCTGCCACAAACCGAGTTCGGGTGACAGTTGTTGCAGCCATTTCGCTGGCAATTCGAGCTGGGCTTCGAGCAATTCCCCGCTTTTTGAGCCTGCACGGACCCTGCCTTGTGCATGGATATCCGCACCGCCTAGTTGCAACCGGTAGCCAAGTCGACCGACGAACAGCTCGAGTGGGTTCAGCTGCCAGTCGATGCGGCCCAACTGCAAATCGGGTGACGCCGCAATCTTCAGCCGAACCCCCGCGGCGTGGCCGCGCCACACGCTTCCCTCGACCTGCTCGAGCGACACCGCCTGCTGGGTAAAATGTGGCAGCGCCCACGCCAGCAAGCTGGCGGGTGCCCATGCCAACAACAGCGCCAGGTACACGCCCACAGCCAGCAGATAGTGCGGCCAGCGCAAACGAAAAGGCGGGCGGCCTGCCATCAGCCGCGCACCAGCACCGCATCGATGCTGACTATCCCGGACTCCCCGGTTGCATCGATACGCGCCGAATCCACCCGCACCCCATGGCTTGCCTGTAGTTCGCCAAGCAAGCTGATCCATGCATCAAACGCCACCTGCGGCAGCACCACGCGAACGTGGCTGGCATCCTGCGGCGTGATCGATTCGATGCGCTCGCGCAGGCCCATGGCCAGCGCGCGCTGTTCGACAGTGAGTACGAGGCTGCCCGCTTCCCGTGTCACCGCCGGCTGCGTCTTGAGACGGGCGACTTCCTGTGCGTCCTGCTGCAGTTGTTGGGTCTGAGCACGCAGTTGCGGCAGCGCCTGCCGTAACTGCGTGACTTCACGTTGCATCGGCAGCCACCCGTAGGCGAACCCCAGCGCCAGCACGAGTAGCGCCGAACCCGCGGCAAGGACGAAACGTTCGCGTGGGACACG
>CAJDWX010000008.1_pt1 | contig 22342 bp, 20 predicted proteins | sample 7391741 | NCBI WGS metagenome assembly CAJDWX01 (sample SAMEA7055741, study PRJEB34461) | soil metagenome | biome: terrestrial ecosystem; feature: Peninsula; material: soil | place: Antarctica | collected 2016
GCCACATTGGGCATGCCCGGAATCATGCCCATCATGCCGATAATCGCAGCCGTGATGTAAAGCGCCTGCGTCTTGTTGAACACGTTGGACAGCATTTGTCCCGCGATGTCTTCCTCGGTGCTGACGCGGCTGACGATGATGCCGGCGGCGATCGAAATGACCAGCGCCGGGATCTGCGCCACCAGGCCGTCACCGATCGCGAGCAGGGTGTAGTTCTGCGCTGCGTCCGACAGCGACAGGCCATGCTGCATCACACCGATGATCAGGCCGCCGACGATGTTGATCAGCAGAATCAGGATGCCGGCGATGGCGTCGCCGCGTACAAACTTCGAGGCGCCGTCCATCGATCCGTAAAAATCGGCTTCCTGGGAGATTTCTGCACGGCGGCTGCGTGCATCGTTTTCGTCGATCAGGCCGGCGTTGAGATCGGCGTCAATCGCCATCTGCTTGCCCGGCATCGCATCCAGAGTGAAGCGCGCGCTGACCTCGGCAATACGCCCGGCACCCTTGGTGATGACGATGAAATTGATTACCACCAGGATGACGAAAACAATGATGCCGACCGCGTAGTTGCCGCCGACCAGGAAATGCCCGAAGGCCTCGATCACCTTGCCGGCCGCGTCGGGTCCGGTATGACCATGCAGCAGCACCACGCGAGTGGAGGCGACGTTGAGCGACAGGCGCAGCAAGGTAGAGAGCAGCAGCACCGTGGGGAAGGCGGCGAAATCAAGTGCCTTCTTGGTCGACAGGCCGACCAGCAGCACCATGATCGACAGCGCGATGTTGAAGGTGAACAGCATATCCAGCGCGAACGCCGGCAGCGGCAACACCAGCATCGCCAGGACGAGGACGATGAAGAGCGGCGCCGCCAGCGTGCGGGCGTTGCTGCTGTTGAACAGCCTGGAGAGGCTCAGGGTGTCGTTCATGCATGAGCTCCCATGCTGCTGTCGGCTTGCAACGGATCAAGTTCAGGCGGAACCGGCAAGGCAGTCGGCGCCTCGGGATAGTCGCCACCCAGTTTCTGGAAGTGACGCAACTGGAAGACGTAGGCCAGCACTTCGGCCACCGCTGCGTAGAGCGTGGCCGGGATTTCGTCGCCAATTTCGGTGTGACGGAACAGCGCACGCGCCAGTGGCGGCGCTTCAAGCAATGGCACCTTGTGCTCGGCGGCCAGTTCGCGGATCTTCGCGGCCACCGCGTCAGCGCCTTTGGCCACCACGCGCGGCGCGCCCATCTTGCCTTCGGTGTATTTGAGCGCGACGGCGTAATGGGTCGGGTTGGTCACCACGATGTCGGCGGTGGGGATCTCGGTCATCATGCGGCGGCGCGCCATTTCGCGCTGCTGGGCACGAATGCGTCCTTTGAGGTACGGGTCGCCTTCCGATTCCTTGGCTTCCTGGCGCAGTTCCTCCTTGCTCATCTTGAGCTTGTTGAAATGACTCCAGAGCTGGTACGGCAGATCGAGCGCGACGATGAAGATCATCGTGGCTGAGGCCAGCAGGAACACTTTGCCGATGAGATCGCCCATGTGCTGGATGGCATCGGATGGCTCTTCCATGCCGAGCGAGAAAATCGCCTCGAGATTGGACCAGATCAGCCAGGTGGCGACGCCCCCGAGCAAACCGACTTTTGCCAGCGACTTGACCAGTTCGATCAGGCCCTGGCTGGAGAACATGCGCTTGATGCCTGACAGCGGGTTCATGCGTTTGAAATTTGGCATGAAGGCCTTGGTGCTGAAAAGCCAGCCACGCAACAGCAGCGGCGAAGCCAGAGCCGCGACCACGACCAGCGCCAGGAAAGGCGCCAGCGCCAGTGCGGCCTCCAGGACCCGGTCGGACAGCTGCATCATGACGTAATTACTGTCGCGCGCGGTGGCCGGGCCGAACTGCAAGCTGCCACGCACGATCTGCGACATGGTTTTGCCCAGACCGCTGGCCATCATCCACAAGACCGCCCCGCTGGTCATCAGAACGACGAACGTGGCCAGCTCACGCGATTGCGGCACCTGGCCGTCTTCGCGCGCCTTCTCCAATCGCTTGGGCGATGGGGCTTCTGTCTTTTCCTGATCGCTTTCTTCAGCCATCCCTGATTCACCTGGTTAGAGGGAACCGCCTCCGGTTCGAGACGGGCTTTCTACAGGGTGAATTATTCGTCAGACCCCACGTGGGCGATCAGGGGAATAAGGGTGGATTTGGCCTGCTATTTGGCCTCAAGCGGCGACTGTGAAGGTTTCGGTGCATCTGGGGCAGACGACGGACCCTGGTCTGACGCACCCGACAAAAGCCTGGCCGAGCCGGATTCGCCCTGCACATCGGCTGCATCCTTCGTGCTCACCCCGCTGGCTTCCTTGGTGACGGCGTCCTCGGTGCGCTTGTTCATCACGATAATACTGATGCGGCGATTGACTGGATCATAGGGCGCCGCGTGGCCGAACGGAACGGACGACGCCAAGCCGACCACACGCAGCATTTTCGATTCGTCCATGCCACCAGCAATCAGCGCGCGACGCGAGGCATTGGCGCGATCGGCCGACAGTTCCCAGTTGCCATAACCGCGAGTGCCGTTCGCGTAAGGTGTGGCGTCGGTATGACCGGAAAGGCTGATTCTGTTCTGCACGTCATTCAGCATCTTGCCGATCTCATGCAGGATGACCTTGGTATAGGGCTGCAATTCGGCACTTGCCAGGTTGAACATGGGCCGGTTCTGTTCGTCGACGATCTGGATGCGAAGACCCTCGCTGGTGATGTCAATCAGCAACTGACGTTTGAACTGCTTCAGGGTGGGATTGGCGTCGATTGTCGTTTCTATGCGCTTCTTCAATTGCTTGAGATGATCCATTTCGATGCGTTCAAGCTCGGCCTGGGCAGCTTTCAGATTGTAGGTTTTCTTATCGGCCTTGGTGTCGCCTTTTTTCACCTGCCCGACGTTACGCGTCATGTCGAGACCGCCCCCCTTGATCACGCTGGAGCTGTCGCCGCTACCCGACCCGCCCCGCATGGCGACCTTGAGCGGCGTTTTGAAATATTCCGCGATGCCCTCCAAATCGCCCTTGGTGGTTGAACCCAGCAGCCACATCAGCAGGAAAAACGCCATCATCGCCGTCACGAAATCAGCGTAGGCGATCTTCCACGCACCGCCGTGATGCGACCCCGCCACCTTCTTGATGCGCTTGATGATGATGGGGGCTTTTTGCTCGCTCATTTATGCCCTAGGGGTATGGATGCGCCATGAATATCGAAAGTACACAAATTCAATCAGCGCGACTTCGCACTCCTGACGTGGTTCTCCAGTTCGCTGAAGGAAGGACGCTCGGTCGAGAACAGCACCTTGCGTCCGAACTCGACCGCAATTGCCGGTGCGTAGCCGTTGATGCTGGCCAGCAGAGTCACCTTGATGCATTGAAACATCTTGGTCGATTCGTGCAGCTTCTGCTCGAGCAGAGTGGAAAGCGGGCCGATAAAACCGTAGGCCAGCAGGATGCCGAGGAAGGTTCCGACCAGTGCGTGCGCGATCAGGATGCCCAGTTCCGCGGGCGGCAGGCCGACCGATTCCATCGTGTGTACGACCCCCATCACCGCCGCCACAATACCGAATGCCGGCATGGCGTCGCCCAGCTTGGCGATGACGTGCACCGGCACCTCGCCTTCGTGATGATGGGTTTCGATCTCGTTGTCCATCAGGTTTTCGATCTCGAAGGCGTTCATGCTGCCGCTGACCATCAGACGCAGGTAATCGGTGAGGAATTCGATGATGTGATGATCCGCCAGGATCGTCGGATACTTTGCGAACAGAGGGCTGTTCTCCGGCGAATCGACGTCGGCTTCAACCGACATCAGACCTTCCTTGCGGATCTTGGTCAGCAGTTCGTACAACAGCGCCATGATGTCCATGTAAAGCGCGCGCGTGTATTTCGACCCTTTGAATACGGTGGGTAACGCCTTCAGGGTAGCCTTGATGGCCTTGTTGTTGTTGCCAACCAGGAATGCACCCGTCGCCGCGCCGCCGATCATCAGTAATTCCACCGGCTGCAACAACGCGGCCAGATGGCCGCCTGCCAGTGCAAAGCCGCCGAAAACACTCAATATCACAACAATATAACCAACGATGACTAGCACGGCCGTCCGTTCCTTATTGATTGATGCGCCAAGTGAGAGCGGCCCTACTCCATCCCGACCTGGCAGCAGCCGACATCGGTGCTTTCATGAGAAGGATTCGACAAAACCACAAGAAACTTGATGGCGCAGCGTGAGTATTTCCGCCCGGCACCGTCTTACATCCGCCAGGCATACAGTGTGTGGCGCGCACTTCCATCCCGTGCCACGACATGATCCGGCGCGCGGCCTTCCACCGGGAACGCCAGGCTGATGAACAGCGTGTCGCGGCGCATCTGGGTTCGGGCTTGCTGCCACAGACCCGGCATGGCTGCAGGCGAGAGAAAGGCAAACACGACATCGAAGCGAGACAGGTCGAGGCTTGCGTAATCGTTCCGCATGAAATTCACCCGGCTGCCTTTGAGCCAGGCCCGCACTCGACTGATGAGCCAGGGTGCAGGCGCAATTTCGGTGCCGTAAAAATGGCTGTGCGGAAAGTTTGATTCCAGATAGAACGGCACGCCGCCCAGGCCGCTGCCGAGATCGATGAAACGGAAAGCATGCGTCTGTGGCAACAGGGAGGCGAGCGGCTGCCACACCCTGCGACCGGACAGATACAGCGGAACCCGGGTGCGGAATGTGCTCCAGTAGAACAGGACCAGCAACACGAATATGGCCAGATAGATCCAGGCAGGCAGGCCCGCCTGTCGGGCCAGGAGAATGGTGGGCACGAAGCCGAGATGCAGCGGGGGCCACCACGCAGGTTGCCGCCAGACATGGCTCAGGACCGCGGCGATCCCAGCCTGCCCGAAAGCAAGTTGCCAGAAAGTAGCTTGATACGAAAATGAAATACGCAGGAGGTAAGCCAGGAGGACGGCCAGCAACAATGCCGCACACTGGATGGCAAGCGACTGGAGGCTGACCGGCAGGCGCATCATTGCCGGACTCCCGGAAAAGTCTGTCAGGCTGTGGCGGTCAGTTCGGCTTGGGCGGCCGCCTTGGCCTTGCGGGTTTTCCCTGCGCGTGCCGGCATATTGCACAGGCCGCACACGTAATGATTATTCAGATCATCAGGGTGAACCACGAAATGGCCGCCGCAACCGCTACAGGTGGTCGTTTCGAGCATGCGATTTTCGAAGAAGCGATTCAGCGTCCATGCACGGGTGAAGCTCAGCACGGCTTCGATCTGGTTGGTATGCAGGTATTCCTGATACAGACGATAGCTCTTGAGCACGGCCTCGATGCCGCTGCATTCACTGTTTTTCGTGATGTAGCGGCGGATGTTGATGAACAGGGAAGAATGGACGTTGGGCAACCACGTCAAAAACCAGTCAGTCGAGAATGGCAACATGCCCTTGGGCGGCGATACGCCTTTGACTTCTTTGTACAGCTTGAGCAGGCGTTCGCGCGACAAGGTGGTTTCGGATTCAAGCACCTGCGGGCGGGCGCCGAGTTCGATCAGTTCGATTGCCAATTGGGTATCGCGCATCTCGGTCAACAGACTTTTCTTGCTCATGAAGCCACTCCCCTTTTTGTTGTACGACGATTACTGCCGGTGCGACAGAATCAGGCAAAGGCTTCCGCAGCCTGGCCTGCCATCAATATGGCGGCGTGAGACTGGGCGATGGCGCGATCCTTGGTGTAATTGGTCAGCATGTTCAGCACCATGCCGTCGTCGAAGCGGAAGCGTGACACCAGCATGCCGGAAGCAGCAAGCTTGAGAACCTGTGCGGGTGTCAGCGCCCCGATCAGATCGGCAACGTCCTGGCTGATGCCCAGACGAAAGACCGCGGTCGCCTTGTCGTGTTGGATCATGTTCTGCGCCAGCATCAGGTAGTTCAAATTGACGTCACGCATTTCGTCCAGCATCTCGTCCATTTTCATTTTGCCTGTCCTTCTTCGTTGAATTTATTTTCAAACGAACACTTAAGTCCGCGTAGTGAATACGTTTTCGGACGACACCCGGGAAAGTTAATGTGGACAAGCGCTGTATTGAAGGACGGAAACGAACAACCCGTCATGTCGGTGTTTGTCCTACACGACGGACCATGGCCAAGCGAAAATCCGCCAGGTCAGCATTCTCGCTGGACAGAAAAATACAATATAAACATAGGGGTGGAACAGAAAAGCACCAATCTACCGCAGGTAGCAAGCCTGCGGTGCAGGGCTGGACGTCCTCAACTGCGCTGGTAGATATCCTCGAAGCGGACGATGTCGTCCTCGCCGAGATAGGTGCCAGACTGGACTTCGATCATGTGCAGGTCGATCTTGCCGGGGTTTTCCAGCCGGTGTGACGTACCAAGCGGAATGTAGGTGGACTGATTTTCGGTCAGTAGCATGACCTCGTCGCCGCAGGTGACGCTCGCTGTTCCAGACACCACGATCCAGTGCTCGGCGCGATGGTGGTGCATCTGCAAGCTGAGCTTCTCGCCCGGCTTGACCATGATTCGCTTGACCTGGAAGCGCTCGCCTTCGTCGATGCCCTCGTACCATCCCCAGGGCCGATACACCTGTTTGTGGACCAGATGCTCGCAGCGTTTTTCGGCTTTCAGGCGGTCGACCAGTTTCTTGACGTCCTGGACCTGGTCCTTACTGGCCACCAGCACCACGTCGGCGGTTTCCACCACCACCAGATCCGATACGCCCAGCATCGCAACCATACGGGTTTCGGCACGGACGAAGTTGTTGCGGGCATTCTCCAGCATGACGTCGCCGCGGATCGCATTGCCCTGCCCGTCCTTCACCGCCACGTTCCACAGCGCCGACCAGGCGCCGATATCGTTCCAGGCCATGTCCGCAGGCACCATGGCGGCACGATGGGTGCGCTCCATGACGGCGTAGTCGACCGACTCCGATGGGCAGGCCTCGAATGCGGCCGGGTCAAGCCGCACGAAATCGAGATCGAGCGTGGCGGCATCCAGCGCCGCGCGGCTGGCTTCCAGAATATCGGGCCGCAGTGCCTGCAGTTCTTGCAGGAAGTCCGACGCGCGGAACACAAACATGCCGCTGTTCCAGAAATATTCGCCCGATTCCGCATATTGCTGCGCGGTGGCAAGGTCGGGCTTCTCGACGAAGGCCGCGACCTCGTGCGCCCCCGGCGTGTCGGCCAGCGGCACGCCCTTGCGGATGTAGCCATAGCCGGTCTCGGGTGTCGCCGCGACGATGCCGAAGGTGGTGAGACGGCCTTGCTGCGCCGCCCGCGATGCCGTGATTATGGCGGCATGAAATGCCGCCACATCGCCGATCAGGTGATCGGCCGGCAGGACCAGCATCAGCGCGTCTGGATCGTCACGCGACAGCATCAACGCAGCCACGGCAATCGCCGGTGCCGTATTGCGCCCCACCGGTTCCAGCACGATGGCACGGCAGGCGGTGTCGATCTGGCGCATCTGCTCGGCAATCATGAAGCGATGCTCCACATTGCAAACCATCAGAGGTGCGGCCATTTCCGCCATGTCTGTCAATCGGCTGACAGTGTCTTGCAGCAGACTTCGGTCGCTGGCAAGCGGCAACAGCTGCTTGGGCAGTGCCGCGCGGGATAGCGGCCACAGACGGGTGCCGGAGCCACCGGAGAGAATCACGGGATGGATGGTGGTCATGTCAGGTGCTCTTGAAATAGGAATTCTGTTCGAGCGAGGCAAATTCCGTTCCCGATGCGGGGTGGACATCGCCGATCCCATCCCCACTCTCGGCAGTCTGAATCATCTCGGGGCTCAAGGTTTGTCGGTGGAAGCTGCTGGCGTGGGTGCGAAACCGCTGGCATAGTCGATTGCGCTGCTTTCCCGCAGTTTGTGGACTCCGGTTTCCAGCAGGGCTTTGCGCTTTCCGGCAAGAATCAGTTGGGCGATTGCATCCCGTGCCTGCTCCAGCGATACAGGCTGCGCCTGACTGCCCAGCAGTTGCAGCACACTGACCCGATCCCCGTCCATCGGCACCACGACCGCCTGGCCATCCTTCATTTTGACCAATTGCGCCAGCATGATGGGCGGGATTTTTTCTGCCGGCTTCACGGCCTCGCCAGACTTGACGGTAATCCCTTGTTTCTCCAGCCAATCGGTGAACTCCGCCAGGCTGTGACTTTGTTTCAGTTGTGCCTCCACGTCGGCGACGCGCTCAGGCGTAACCTGCATGTCGAGCTCCTGGACCCGGTAAAGTTTGCGCTGCGCAAACAGTTCGGGATGCTGCTTGTAGTAGTCCTGAATGGCGCCATCCGAAGGTTTGGGCAAATCCTTGAACAGGCGTTCCATATAGGCTTCCACGAGCACCTGGCGTTGCGCCTGCTGCATCGCCAAGGCAACCTCGGGAACCTTGTCCAGCTTCACGTTTTTGGCGGCATTGCTGACCAGATGCTGGTCGATCAGAGCTTCCAGTACCTTACCTCGGGCCTCTGCGGACTCTGCAGCATTCATGGAGCCCAGACGGGCCATCGCGCGATCCAGTTCAAACTCGCTGATCGTATCGTCCCCCACTTTGGCGACAACCTTATTCGATAGAGAAGTGGTCGGCTGCTCGCAAGCAGACAGCAGGGCAGATACGGTCAAGACGACAGCAAAGGCGACACGAGGGTTTCTCATCAACACTCCGGCGTTCATCGAATGCCCGGTATGGTGCGGGATTCAAACGTATAGAGCAAGTTGTGGAAGCGCGCGTTCGGCATGGGCTCAAGAAAGTGGAATTCACGCCGTAATTCAAAATCACTACGTCGGACAGGATCAATATACCGATGGCACATGCCATTCATTGATCTATATTCGAAGTGTACGGTTTCTCCCGGTAGGGGCTCACGCCCCAGGCGCTCCTCCTCCTGCCACACCGGGTTTTCGCGGCGCCTCATCAGGCGCCGCTTTTTGTTTGTCGCGCTCGATATCGCCAACGGCGGCCAGCACCGACGGACGCGAGCCGATAACCCCGATAGCCTGCGCACCGATTTTCCTAGAATGCCTGTTCTCCGGCCGACATACGCGCTTTCCTGAGCGCTTCAGCGGCCCTGGCCTTGGCAGCGGCCTGAGCAATCTGCTGGTCGTCCCCGAATGCCCGCACGCCGACCGATTGACGCGCCGCCTTGAGCGCCGCAGCCGCGTTCGCTTTGGCTTCTGCCAGCCTGGCCGCTTCCAATTGCTTTGCGCGCAACGCTTCCTGACGTTGGCGCTCCGCTTGTTCGACCCGAGCAGCCGCCTCCTTGCGTACCTGCTCCTGTGCGGCCAGTTGGGCGTCGCGATGCTGTTTTTCTTTGAGTGCCTGCTGTCGCTCCAGTTCCTGCTGCTGCTTGCGCTCAGCTTCCTGACGGGCTTGTTCGGCCTCCTGACGCACTCTTTCTGCTTCCTCCCGCGCTTTCTGGGCTTCAAGGCGGGCGCGGGCGTGCTTCAGGTCTTCGCGCATCTGTACGCCGGTCTGGCGGATGCGTTCGCTTGCCGCGGTCAAGTCTTCGCCGGAAACGCCTGATGTTTCCGCCTCTGCATCGGCAGCATGAACACAAACAGGCAGGAAAAACATCAGCGCAAGAAAAGCGATATGCGGTGCGAGGTACAACTTCATGGGTGGGGGCCTTTCTCTAGATCGACACAATACACAGGTGTCTGATCGACGCGATTTCACGGCTTCATGAAGATGAAACGGAAACCACGACGTACCTGTATCTAGAACGGCTTACGACCACCCATGCAAAATCTTTATAGAGATAACTTCGCCAGAGCGAAATTACACCGCTACCGCCTCTTCAAACTCCAACGAGACTTTCTCGCTGGCATCGATATCGATGGTCACCCGACCGCCGTGCGCCAGCTTGCCGAACAGCAGTTCGTCGGCCAGCGCCTTGCGGATGGTGTCCTGGATCAGGCGGGCCATCGGACGAGCCCCCATCGCCGGATCGAAACCGTGCTTGGCGAGGTAGGCTTTCAGTGCGTCAGTGAAGACCGCCTCGACCTTCTTCTCGTGCAACTGTTCTTCCAACTGCATCAGGAACTTGTCGACCACCTGCAGGATGACCGGTTCGGTCAAAGGCGCGAACGGGATGATGGCATCCAGTCGGTTGCGGAATTCCGGTGTGAACATGCGCTTGATCTCGCCCATTTCGTCGCCAGTTTCGCGCGAGCCGGAGAAGCCGATGGTCGCCTTGTTGAGCATTTCCGCGCCGGCGTTGGTGGTCATGATCAGTATCACGTTGCGGAAATCGGCCTTGCGTCCATTGCTATCGGTCAACGTGCCGTGGTCCATGACCTGCAGCAGCACGTTGAAGATATCCGGGTGGGCCTTTTCGACTTCATCCAGTAAAACAACCGCATAGGGCGTTTTCGTGACAGCTTCCGTCAACAACCCACCCTGGTCAAAACCGACATAGCCGGGCGGAGCGCCGATCAGTCGCGACACGGCATGGCGCTCCATGTATTCCGACATGTCAAAACGGATCAGTTCGATGCCCAGCACGTAGGCCAACTGGCGTGCGACCTCGGTTTTACCGACTCCGGTAGGGCCAGAAAACAAAAAGTTGCCGATCGGCTTCTGCGGATCACCCAAGCCGCTGCGCGACATTTTGATCGCCGTTGCCAACGCGTCGATTGCCACATTCTGGCCGTACACCACGGCCTTCAGGTCGCGGTCCAGCGTCCTCAACGAATTCTTGTCGCCTGACGAGACCGTTTTCGGTGGAATCCGCGCGATCTTGGCAATGATGTCCTCGATTTCCCGCGGCGTGATCGTCTTTTTCTGCTTCGATTTCGGCAGGATGCGCTGCGCGGCGCCTGCCTCGTCGATGACGTCGATCGCCTTGTCCGGCAAATGCCGGTCGTTGATGTAGCGCGCAGCCAACTGCGCCGCGGTGGTCAACGCCGCTGCCGTGTATTTGACGCCATGATGGTCTTCGAAACGTGATTTCAGGCCCCGCAGGATTTCTACCGTTTCGTTGACCGAGGGTTCCGGCACGTCGATCTTCTGGAAACGGCGTGACAGGGCATGGTCCTTCTCGAAAATACCGCGGTATTCGGTATAGGTCGTGGCGCCAATGCAACGCAAATTGCCGGACGATAGCGCCGGTTTCAGCAGATTAGAGGCGTCGAGCGTGCCACCAGATGCCGCTCCGGCGCCGATCAGAGTATGGATCTCGTCTATGAACAGGATCGCCTTGGGATTGTCGGCCAGCTGCTTCAGCACACCCTTCAGACGCTGCTCGAAGTCGCCCCGGTATTTGGTACCCGCTAGCAAGGCGCCCATATCAAGCGAATACACCGTGCTTTGCGCGAGGATTTCGGGTACTGCGCTTTCAACGATGCGGCGCGCCAGGCCTTCCGCAATCGCGGTCTTGCCCACGCCCGCCTCGCCCACCAGCAGGGGGTTGTTCTTGCGGCGGCGGCACAGCGTCTGGATCACCCGCTCAAGCTCATGGTCGCGTCCGATCAGGGGGTCGATCTTGCCGGCCAGCGCCTGGATGTTCAGATTCTGTGCAAAGCTGTCGAGCGGCGAGCTGGTGGGCGCCTCGGCGCTGACTTCTGCGGCATCGTCCATCCGGACCGGTTCGCTCTGCGGCGTCTTGGTGATGCCATGCGAGATGAAATTGACAATGTCGAGCCGCGTCACGCCCTGCTGGGTGAGGAAATACACCGCATGCGAGTCCTTTTCGCCGAATACGGCCACCAAGACGTTGGCGCCGGTCACTTCCTTCTTGCCGGAGGACTGGACGTGCAGAATGGCGCGCTGGATTACGCGCTGGAAGCCCAGCGTGGGCTGGGTATCGACCTCGTCCTCGCCCGACACCTTGGGCGTATGCTCTTCAATGAACTTGCCGAGCTGGTCGCGCATCGCATCGAGATTGGCGCCACAGGCGCGCAGCACCTCGGCTGCCGACGGGTTGTCCAGCATCGCCATCAGCAAATGCTCCACCGAAATGAATTCGTGGCGTTTCTGTCGCGCATCCATGAAGGCCATGTGCAGCGTGACTTCGAGTTCTTGGGCGATCATCTTAACTTTCCTCCATCGTACATTGCAGCGGATGCTGATGCTGCCGCGCGAAATCCACAACCTGCTCGACCTTGGTATGTGCGATATCCCTCGGATATATCCCGCACACACCCACACCCTCAGTATGCACTTTGAGCATGATTTGTGTCGCCCGTTCTTGGTCGATGCCGAAAAACTTCTTGAGGACCAGCACCACGAATTCCATCGGAGTGTAGTCATCGTTCAGCAGCAGAACCTTGTACAAGGGCGGCGGCTTTACCTTCGCCGCTACCGGTTCTAGTAGGGTAGTGCTTTCTCGCTTGGTTGCCATAGCCGGAATAAGCCTAGATTACTGGCTTTATTTTGAGGTGACGGGAGGATTTTTCAAGCCCGCTGGAAGTAGGGCCAAAGGGCGCCGGGAATACGGAGGCAAGACAAAGGCACGTCGCCTTCCCTTTTCTCTCCGATGCCGGGCCGCGGCTCGGGCGCCTGCCTTGGTGGACATGGTGGAAGTGTAACGCTTTTTCACACGAGATCATTGGCCGCAACGGGCTGGTGACGGTAAGTGGTATGGACGTCCTCAGCCAGACTGATCCCATCCGAGTAGGCACATCTAACCAAACCGGAGCCGGATATGTCATCCTGCGCATGTCGTTTTCCCATTGCCTCGATCAAGCACGGAAGTCGAACCATGCACTATTCTCCGTATCGCCCGAACGGACAGGCCAACTGCGCAGCAAACCAATGCCATGCCGCAACCGACATGGCTCAAGCTGGCAGACGGCATCGCCAAAATCGCAGCAGGCTGCCGGAACGCCCGTGAAAACAATCTTCTTCCACCCGCAGGCATTCACCATGATGCTTCGCACCCGTGTGGTGTACTGAAGCCGTAACCATGCCTGCCACCCTGCACCTCGTCCAGGCCGACATCACCACGCTCGCACTGGATGCCATCGTCATCGCCGCCAATCCGTCGTTGCTCGGTGGTGGCGGCGTCGACGGCGCGATCCACCGCGCGGCCGGGCCGGAACTGCTGGCGGAATGCCGGTTGCTGGGCGCCTGCCCGACCGGCGACGCCAAAATCACGAAGGGCTATCGCCTGCCGGCCCGCTTCGTGATCCACACCGTCGGCCCGGTGTGGCGCGGCGGTGATCAGGGTGAGTCCGACCTCCTGGCGTCGTGCTACCGGCGCAGCATCAAGGTTGCAGCGCAACACGGCATCCGCACGCTCGCTTTTCCCTGTATCAGTACGGGCGCCTATGGCTACCCGGTCGAGCCTGCTGCGCGGATAGCCATTGCCACAGTCCGCGCAGCCACTTATGTATTCACCGACATGCGAGAGATCATTTTTTGCTGCCATTCCGATGCCGATCGAGCAGTCTATGCCCGGCTGCTCGACCAGATGGAGTAATTGGCTGGAGCCCGATTTCTTTTTACATGCCACCCAGTCAAATCTGATGTCATACGAGAGAGGTTTATGGACCTGGTTCTAATTCATGGAATGGGGAGGACTTCAGTTTCCATGATGCTGTTGCGCCGGCGCTTGAGACTGGCCGGCCACAATCCGATTCTGTTTGGCTATTACCCGACTTTTGAAGGTTTTCAGCGTGCTACCACCCGTCTGGTGAAGCTGATCGATCATCAGCTCGACACCCGACATTACGCACTGGTTGGTCACTCCCTCGGAACAGTCATCATCAGGACAGCGCTCGGCCGCCTGGAAAACCGGATGCCCTCCGCCTGCTTTTTCCTGGCGCCACCCATGATTGCCTGCAAGGCCGCCCGGTTCTTTTCCCGGATCTGGCCCTATAAGCTTCTGACGGGCGAAATGGGCCAATTGCTGGCAGTGGACGCATTCATGTCGAACCTACCCATGCCCCCTGCTCCCACCAGAATCTATGCCGGTGTTGGCGGCCCGCGAATTTCGTGGCTGCCCTTCGGCATGGAAGCCAATGATTTCATCCTCAGCCTGTCCGAAGCCACGGGTGGTTTCGAAGCGGAAGCCCTCAAAATACCTTGTAGCCATACCTACATCATGAACTCGAAGCAGGTTTTCAACGACATGGCAAAGACTCTGGACGCTATTGCCGCAACGACACCCTGGAAGTAAATTCCCGGGAGGCATCTGCTTTCTCCAGCCTTCTTGCAACCAGCATCGGAGGGGGAACTCGAACCCTCAACCAATCGGAGAACTTCGAATGCGGGTGATTCAATTTCAGAAAAAGATCAGTTGCCGGGAATCTGATTCTGGACGGACAATGTCTATTCCCGTGTTGGATACGGCTCGTTCTGTTCCCATGCAAGCTGCGCGCATGACTTGTCGCGCACGACGTGCCGCAGCCCTTATTGAAGGAAGGCAAACCTCATGAGTCAATTCTCCCAATCCTTGCGTGCCAGGAATACCCCTGCGTTCCAGGCTGTTCTCAAGCAGGAAATCGAACAGATGGACGCCGAAAGCCTCCCGTTGCAGCAGGGCTTGACGACCAGCAGCTATGTAACGGACCAGCCTTTTCAGGCAATGATCATCAGCGTGAACGAGGAAGCAGGCCTGATTCGGGCCAAGGCAGGCATTTTCTACACGGGGATCATTGCCGGCTGCAGTTGCGCGGACGACCCGACGCCCATCGAGGAGCAGACCGAATACTGCGTGGTACGGCTCGACATCGACAGCACGACCGCTGAAGCCACGGTAACCTTGCTGGACGAGTAGCGCGCAGACAGTTTGTTGTTCAGCTTATGGATCAGCACCACGTAGAAATCGGTGCCGTCGAATTTCATCGAGCCACTTTCCGCTGGATGCCGGAAGGGTTTTCTACATTCTTCATCCGCAGGTGCAGCCCGGTAATCCGCGCCTGGCCGGGCGCTTGGTGCTCCGCTTCACGGAGTCGGGTCCGCGTAGTCTCTAGTGCGTTGCATTCACCGGTTGAATCCGCACGGGCTATTACGGGGAATAACGATGATTTTCTGCCCAACTGAACCATGAGCAGTCCTAAAACACGCTACAGGGCGGAGTTCGCCCCGGGCTTGGTGGCAAGTTCCAGTTCCTCGCCATATGGTCTGCTCGGATACTGAAAGGCGACCGGCCCGTCGGGCTTCGCATGGACGAATTGATGGACGAAAGGATCAGTCGAGCTGTCCATCGCCGAGGCTTCACCTTCGGCCACTACCACGCCGTTATGAATGAAATAGACGTAGTCGGCCACTTTTAACGACTCCGACACGTCATAGGTCACCACGATCGAAGTCAGGCCGAGCGCGTCGTTGAGCCGCCGGATCAGGTTGGCGACGGTATTGAGCGAAATCGGGTCGAGGCCGGCAAAGGGTTCGTCGTACATGATCAGACGAGGGTCGAGCGCGATGGCCCGGGCCAGCGCCACCCGACGTTCCATGCCGCCCGACAGTTCGCTGGTTCTGAGGTCGTGGGCGCCACGCAGGCCGACGGCATTTAACTTCATCAACACCAGGTCGTGGATGACATCTTCCGGAAGATCGGTGTGCTCGCGCATCGGGTAGGCAATGTTGTCGAACACCGACAGATCACTGAACAACCCGCTGACCTGGAACATCATCCCCATTTGGCGTCGCATCGCGTAAAGCGCTGCGTTGTCCAGTTTGTGGACTACCTGTCCGTCGAAAACCACGCTGCCGCGCGATGGCTTGAGCTGACCACCTATTTGGCGCAGCAGCGTGGTTTTGCCGCAGCCACTAACGCCCAGTATGCCGACGATCTTGCCACGGGGAATGGCCAGATTGACGCCTTTCAGAACGGCGTTGCTGCCATACGCGAAATGCAGGTCACGTACCTCGACCAGTGTGTCGGCCGCTGGAACCGGGGCGTCGTGTTGATAAATGGTTGGAGTCATGTCATTTAATCCCGGGGTGGGTCTCAGGCCGCCGGTAACAGGGCATAAGGGGCTTCGAGTGCGGCTTTTACCGCGACCAGGAACTGCACCGCGTCACGTCCGTCGATCAGGCGGTGATCGTAGGTCAGCGCCAGGTACATCATCGGACGGATCACAACCTGGCCGTTTTCTGCGACGGGGCGCTCCTGGATCGTATGCATGCCCAGAATCGCCGACTGCGGCGGATTGAGGATAGGCGTGGAGAGCAGCGAGCCGAACACGCCGCCGTTGGTGATGGAGAACGTGCCGCCACTCAGTTCTTCCAGGGTGAGCTTCGCCTCGCGTGCGCGGCGGGCGAAATCGGCAATGGCCGATTCGATTTCGGCAGACGATAAGGTCTGCGCACGGCGCAGGATCGGCACCACCAGTCCGCGCGGGCTGGAGATCGCGATACCGATATCGACGTCGCTTTGCCACACGATGTCGCTGCCGTCGATAGCGGAATTGACGACGGGAAACTGCTGCAGCGCCTGGCATACCGCGCGCACGAAGAACGACATGTAGCCAAGCTTGACGCCATGTCTGACTTCGAACTCGGTCTTGAAGCGCTGGCGCAGTTCGTTCACCGGTTGCATGTTCACCTCGTTGAAGGTGGTGAGCATGGCAGCAGTGTGCTGGGCGGCGACCAGCCGTTCGGCCACGCGGCTGCGCAGGCGCGACATCGGCTCACGGCGGCTGTCGCCAGCGACAATGGGCGCTGTCGCTGGCGCGACAGGCAACGGCATGTCGGCAACCGGTGCCACCGCCGCAGCCGTCTCTGCCGGCACAACTGCCGTAGCAGCGGCCGGTGGGACAGGTTTCTCGGTAGGCTCCGACGCCACAAAGGCCTCGCCGGTTTCGATCACCGCGACGACTTCATCAGCTTTGACCACGGCACCTTCAGGCTGGCGAACTTCGAGCAGCGTGCCGGATGCCGGTGCGGGAATCTCCAGGATCACCTTGTCGGTTTCCAGGTCGACCAGGGTTTCGTCGCGGGAAACCGCTTCACCCACCTGCTTGCGCCAAGGCAGCAGGGTCCCGCTTGCGACCGAGTCGGACAATGTTGGGACGCGCACCTCAAGCTTCATAGGGGGTCTCCAGTGCGTCGTTCAGCAAGGTTTCCAACTCCGCCCGGTGACGGGACAGATAGCCCGATGCCGGGGCGGCGGCGGCAGGCCGTCCGGCATAGTGAAAGCGCTGTTCGCCGGGTGCGCAATGATTGAGGTGATGCAGGGTCTGGTACCAGGCACCCTGGTTCATCGGTTCTTCCTGCGCCCAGACGAAGGTCGCGGCCTGCGGATAGGCATTTAGCACGGTGCAGAATTCGGCTTCGGGAAAGGGGTAAAGCTGCTCCACCCGCACCAGCGCGATGTCATCTACCCCACGTGCCGCACGCGCCGCCTCGAGGTCGAACCAAACACGTCCGCTGCATACCACCACGCGCCTGGCTTCGCGCGGTGCACGCGGATCGTCGATGACCGGCAGGAATGCCCCGGCGCTCAAATCCGTCAATGACGAGGTGGAGACAGGATGGCGCAGCAGACTTTTTGGGCTCATGATGACCAGTGGCTTTCGGATCGGACGGACGAGTTGCCGGCGCAGCAGGTGGAACATCTGCGCCGGCAGGGTCGGCACACAGACCTGGATATTCTCTTCCGCGCAGAGTTGCAGGTAGCGTTCGAGGCGGGCGGAGGAATGCTCGGGCCCCTGCCCTTCCAGGCCGTGCGGCAGCATCAGCGTCAGCCCGCACTGACGTCCCCATTTGACTTCGCCGCTGGTGATGAACTGGTCGATCACCACCTGTGCGCCATTCGCAAAATCGCCGAACTGGGCCTCCCATACCACCAGTGTGTCGGGGTCGGCTGTGGCGTAACCGTATTCGAACGCCAGCACGGCTTCTTCCGACAATAGCGAATCGATGATGGTGAAATCGCCCTGCCTGCCGTGAATGTGTTCAAGTGGCACATAGACGCCACTCTGACGGCGCTCGCGTTTCTGGTCGTGCCACACGGCATGACGATGGAAGAAGGTCCCGCGCGCTGAATCCTGGCCTGATATGCGAACGTTGTAGCCGACGTCGAGCAGGCTGGCGTAGGCCAGATTCTCGGCATAGCCCCAGTCCACCGGCAGTTCGCCTGCGCGCATCTTGCGGCGATCGTCCAGCACCTTCTGCACCCGTGAATGCAGTTCGATCTCGTGCTGCAGCGTGGTGATGCGCTCGCCCAGGAAATCCAGGCGGCTGGCTGTTATCGCGGTCGGCACGTCGTCGGGGGCAGACTGCTTGAAGCGCCCCCAGTCGATCCCATAGGTCGCCTTGAAGTCGGACAGGATCGGCGAAATCAGCGGTTGGCCATGCTCCAGCCGTTCACGGCACGCATCCACCAGATCGTCGGCCTGTGCCTGGGACAGCACCGCTTCATCGACCAGCCGCTGCGCATACAGAAGCCGTGTGCCGGGATGAGCCTGGATGCGGCGATACATCAGCGGCTGGGTAACGAGCGGCTCGTCCTGCTCGTTGTGGCCGTGACGGCGGTAGCACACCAGATCGATGAAGCAGTTTTTGTGGAAGGTATAGCGGTAATCCACAGCGGTCTGCACTGCGAATGCCACCGCTTCGGGATCGTCGCCATTGACGTGCAGTACTGGCGACTCGACCATCTTGGCGACGTCGGTGCAATACAGGGTCGAACGCACGTCGCGCGGGTCGGAGGTGGTGAAGCCGATCTGGTTGTTAATGACGATATGGATCGCACCGCCGTTCCTGAAGCCGCGCGTCTGCGACATGTTGAGACTTTCCATCACCACGCCCTGCCCCGACAGCGCGGCGTCGCCATGCAGGATCACCGGCACCACCTCATAGCCGAGCACGTCGCCACGTCGGTCCTGACGTGCGCGCACCGAACCGCGCACGACCGGATGCACGATCTCGAGATGCGAGGGATTGAACGCCAGTGCCAGGTGCATCGGACCGTACGGCGTGGCAATGTCCGTGGAGAATCCCTGATGGTATTTGACGTCACCCGACAGGGGCGAATCCGGATAGCCATTGCGCGGCTCTTCATAGAGGTCGTCCAGCGAGCACCCCATGATATTGGCCAGCACGTTGATTCGCCCGCGATGCGCCATGGCCATCACGATTTCCTTCGCGCCATGACGTGCGCAGCGCACGATCACCTGATCGAGCAACGGAATCAGACTCTCGCCGCCTTCGAGCGAAAAACGCTTCTGCCCGGCATGGCGTGTATGCAGGAATTTTTCCAGCGTCTCGGCGTCGGTCAGCCGCTTTAGCAGTTGCTTCTTCAGGTCGATCGACACGCCGAAGCGCCCCTGCGCCGACTCGATGCGTTCCTGCAGCCAGCGTTTGCGGGTCACATCGGTGATGTGCATGTATTCGACGCCGACGTGGCCACAATAGGCGTTGTTCAGCCGTTGCAGGATATCCCCCAGCGTGGCACGCGCCGCGCCAAACATCGAGCCGGTCTCGAATTCGCGTGTCAGATCGGCCTCGGTCAGGCCGTAGTGCGCAGGGTCGAGCTCGGGCATCGGCGGCGGTTCGAAACGGCGCAGGGGATCGAGGTCGGCCTGCCGTACACCGAGGTAGCGATAGGCATTGATCAGGCGCAGCACCGCAACCTGCGCGACATCCGAGCCGGCTGCCGCGTCTGGCACTGGCAACGGCCGGGTCAGCCAGGGCGCCAAAGCCTCGTCGCCGAACTGCTCCAGATACGCCGCATTGCCTGCGTATAGCGGCGAGGTCGGACGCCAGTCGGGCGTACTCATGGCTGATCGATTCCCGCTGTTCCGTCAGGGTTTGCGCAATTCGATCGGAACGAATTCACGCCGGGTTGGGCCGGTATAGAGCTGGCGCGGTCGGCCGATCTTGTGCGCCGGATCGGACAGCATTTCGTGCCACTGTGCCACCCATCCCGCGGTGCGCGCCATCGCGAACAGCACGGTGAACATGCTGGTGGGAATACCCATGGCGCGAAAGATGATGCCGGAATAGAAATCGACGTTGGGGTACAGCTTCCTCTCGATGAAGTACTCATCTTCCAGCGCGATACGTTCGAGTTCCAGTGCAATCTTGAACTCGGGGTCGTCGCGCAGGTTGAGTTCGTCCAGCACCTCGTAGCAGGTCTGGCGAATGATCGCGGCGCGTGGATCCATGTTCTTGTAGATGCGGTGACCGAAGCCCATCAGGCGGAACGGATCGGACTTGTCCTTGGCACGCGTGATGAATTCGGGGATCTTGGAGACATCGTCTATTTCCTCCAGCATCCGCAGGACCGCCTCGTTTGCACCGCCATGCAACGGCCCCCACAGCGACGCCATGCCGCCCGCGATGCAGGCATAGGGGTTGGCGCCGCTCGAGCCAGCCAGGCGCACGGTCGAGGTCGACGCGTTCTGCTCGTGATCGGCGTGCAGCACGAAGATGCGGTCGAGTGCGCGCGCAAGCACCGGATTGGGCTCGTAAGACTCACAGGGGCTGGAAAACATCATGTACATGAAGTTTTCAGCGTAGCTCAAACGGTTCTGCGGGTAGACGAAAGGCTGGCCTTCGTTGAACTTGTAGGCCCAGGCCGCCACCGTCGGGATTTTGGCAATGAGGCGGTGCGCAACGGCCACGCGATGTTCCGGATTGAAGTTGTCCAGCTCACTGTGATAGAAGGCCGACATCGCACCCGTCACGCCGATCATCACCGCCATTGGGTGCGCACTGCGACGGAAACCGCGAAACACGTTTTCCATCTGGTCGTGCAGCAAGGTGTGATGGCGAATAGACTGTTCAAACGCTACTTTCTGCGCGGCGGTCGGCAGTTCGCCATGAAGCAGCAGATAGCTGACTTCCATATGGTCGGACTGGTAGGCCAGCTCCTCGATCGGATAACCGCGGTAATACAGCAGCCCTTCGTCGCCGTCGATGTAGGTGATGTCCGAAGTGCAACTCGCCGTGGCGGTGAAGCCGGGGTCATGGGTGAAATAACCGTGTGCGCCCAGCGTACGGATATCGATGACTGGCTTGCCATAGGTGCCTTCCTCGATCGGTAGTTCGATCGAAGGGCTGCCGTCGCTGAAAGTGAGGGTGGCGGTTTTTTTCATTGTGATTCCAAAAGTGTTGCTGGCTGAAAATGTCGCAGGCGTTGCACAAGTGCTGCCAGCCCCGCGTCGCCGGCAGGCGACCGGCCCTGCAGCCGGTCGATGATTTCCATGTCGGACAGGCCCAGCAGGCGCTCCAGTGCAGCCATCTCGCAAGGTTGAAGTGTAGCGCGGTGCGCCGCCAGAAAGCCACTCAGCCAGAGATCGAGTTCGAGCAACCCTCGCCGGCAACGCCAGGCCAATGCGTCAGACACGGCGTTTCACCAGCAGCGATTTGATGCGTCCGATGGCTTCGGTCGGGTTCAGGCCTTTTGGGCAGGCATCGACGCAGTTCATGATGCCTCGGCAGCGATACAGCCGGTACGGATCCTCCAGATTGTCGAGCCGCTCGGCCATCGCCTCGTCGCGCGAATCGGCGATGAAGCGATAGGCCTGCAGCAGGCCGGCCGGGCCGACGAACTTATCCGGGTTCCACCAGAACGACGGGCACGAGGTGGTGCAGCATGCGCACAGGATGCACTCATAGGCACCATCCAGCAGCGCGCGGTCTTCCGGACTCTGCAGGCGCTCCACCTCGGGTTCGGGCGCATCGTTGATGAGCCAGGGCTTGATCGAACGATACTGTCGGTAGAATGGCTCCATATCGACGATCAGGTCGCGGATCACCGGCAGCCCCGGCAGCGGCCGTACCTCGATCGGCTCCTTGAGCTCGCTCAAGCGTGTGATGCACGCCAACCGGTTCTTGCCGTTCACGTTCATCGCATCCGAACCGCACACGCCCTCGCGGCAGGAGCGGCGCAAGGATAGCGTTTCGTCCTGCGCCTTGATCGCCAGCAGCGCATCGAGCAGCATCTTCCCGGCCGGATCGATCTCGAGATCGACATCCTGCATGTGTGGCTTGGTATTGGTTTCCGGGTTGTAGCGGTAGAGGCGGAATTTCATCAATACACCCGTTCCTTCGGCCGGATCGACTCCACCGTCAACGGTTTCAAACGCACCGGCTTGGCATCGACCTGGTCGCCCGCCCGCGAATACAGCGTGTGCTTCAACCAGTTCTCGTCGTCGCGCGCAGGAAAATCCTCCCGCGTATGCGCGCCCCGGCTCTCGGTCCGGCTGATGGCTGATACCAGCGTCGCCCGCGCCACACCCATCAGGTTATCCAGTTCCAGCGCTTCGATGCGTGCGGTGTTGAACACCCGGCTGGTGTCCTGCAAGCCGGCATGCGCCAGACGACCTTCCAACTCGTTCAGTTTCGCCAGCCCCTCGCGCAACACTGCATCGGTTCGAAACACGCCTGCATGCGCCTGCATCAGGCGCCGCAGATCGTCGTTGATCGCCGCCACG
>CAJDWX010000009.1_pt1 | contig 22122 bp, 19 predicted proteins | sample 7391741 | NCBI WGS metagenome assembly CAJDWX01 (sample SAMEA7055741, study PRJEB34461) | soil metagenome | biome: terrestrial ecosystem; feature: Peninsula; material: soil | place: Antarctica | collected 2016
AGACGCGGCTTGTATTCAGCCAGTACGTCGGGCAGGCGCTGCAGCGCGGTGGTCGTAGTGTCGCCGGGCACGCCGGCATTGATTACCGTGTGGCCGCTGAGTGTCGCCAGTACGGCCGGGTAGGCCGTGTCTTCGCTGGCACCGGTGCCGTGGGTGAGGCTGTCGCCGAAGGCGAGGATGACGTCGTGCGGGCTGAGTTTGGGCAGCGTCGGCGCGCGATCACATGCGGCGAGAAAGAAAACGGCAACGAGCGCCAGGACGTAGCGCCGCACCAACAGCATTTTAGTTGCCGGCCACCGTCATGTGGTCGATCAGGATGGAGCCAACCTGCCGGGAGCCGCGCTTTTCGATGTCCTTGCCAATGGCGACGATGCTCTTGAACATCCCCGCGAGGTTGCCGGCGATGGTGATTTCCTCGACCGGATACTGGATTTCGCCATTTTCCACCCAGAAGCCGGCGGCGCCGCGCGAGTAGTCACCGGTGACCATGTTGGCACCTTGTCCGAGCAGTTCGGTGACGAGCAGTCCCGTTCCCATCTGCTTCAAGAGGCCGTCGAGGTCGTGCTCGCCCGGCGTGACGATGAGGTTGTGGCTACCGCCGGCGTTGCCGGTGGTTTTCATGCCGAGCTTCTTCGCCGAATAGGTCGACAGGAAATAGCCCTGCACCACGCCGTCTCTGACGACGTCGCGTTCGAGGCAGGCGACGCCTTCGCTATCGAACGGTGCACTGCCAAGGGCGCCCGGAATGAGGGGCGCCTCGCGGATGTTGACCAGCGGTGCGAACACCTGCTGGCCGAGGCTGTCGAGCAGGAACGACGACTTGCGGTAGAGGCTGCCGCCCGACACGGCGGCGACGAAGTTGCCGATCAGGCCGGTGGCAATCGGCGCCTCGAACAGCACCGGGCAGGTGCGAGTGTCGAGCTTGCGGCCATTCAGGCGGCGCACGGTGCGGGTGCCGGCGATGCGGCCGACGGTCTCGGGAGAATCGAGCTCGGCCGCATTGCGTGCGCTGGTGTACCAGTAGTCGCGCTGCATCGCGCCCTTGTCCTCACCGATCACTGCGACCGATATGCCATGGCGCGAGCCGGCGTAGCCGTTGCAAAAGCCGAGACTGTTGGCATAGATGAATTGCGAGGTGTGGAGACTGACGCCGGCGCCTTCGGAGTTGGTCAGCCGTTTGTCCACTGCCAGCGCCGCCGCTTCACAGGCCTTGGCACGTTCGGCAGCTTCTTCGACGGTGAGCGCCCACGGGTGGTAGAGGTCGAGGTCGGGTGCGTCCTTTGCCAGCCGGTCGGCATCGGGCAGGCCGGCGGCCTCGTCCTCAGCGGTGTAGCGGGCGATCGTCAGCGCCTTGTCGACCGCACTTTTCAGTGCCGCGTCCGAGAGGTCCGAGGTCGAGGCATTGCCGCGCCGCTGGCCGATGTAGACGGTGACGCTGGCGCCCTTGTCCTTGTTGTATTCGATGGTCTCGATCTCGCCCTGGCGCACGCTGACGCTCTGGCCGACGCCCTCGGAGATTTCGGTGTCGGCGGCAGTGGCGCCTTGTCTGGCAGCATGCTCGATGACGATCCGGGAGAGGCCCATGAGTTGGTCGCGGGTGTAGCTGAATTGGGAACGGGACATGTTGGCTTATCGAAGTAAAGAGGGGCGCAATAGGTTTTGATTCGGCACGTTTGAGCGACAGAAACTACAATGACGATAATAACAGCAACCGAAAGTCCTGCCGTGCGCCTGATCGACCCCGATGCCGAACTGGAATTCGACCCCGACGAGGTCTACGACGGCCCCAGCAAGAGCCACAAGAAACGCGAAGTCGAGGCTTTGCAGGATCTCGGTGAAGCGCTGGTCAAGCTGCCTGACGGGCAGTTCAAGCGCATCGATCTACCGGAAAACCTGCGCGTCGCCGTCGCCGATTGCCGCAAGATCACCCAGAATGGGGCGCTGCGCCGGCAGAAGCAATACATCGGCAAGCTGATGCGCTCGGTCGATCCGGCACCGATCCAGGCGCAGATCGACGTCTTCAATGGCGCGTCCGTGGCGGAAAACGCCAAACTGCACCAGGCCGAGAAATGGCGCGACAAGCTCATTGCCGACAACGAGGCGCTGACGCTTTTCCTCAACAACTACCCCGATACCGATGCCACACATCTGCGGCAACTGATCCGCAATGCGCGCGACGAGGCCGCACGCGATAAGCCGCCGAAAGCGTTTCGCGAGATTTTCAAGGTGATTCGCGAGGTCATGCAAAACAAATAAGCAGGGGGAGGCAGCATGTGGGGGCGCATCGTCAAAATTGTCTCAAGCCTGCCGTTTCTGATCGTCGCGGGCTTGTTCGGCCTCTATCTTGTTTTCGGATTTTTTCTGGTCGACCCGCTGGCGCAAAAGCTGCTGCCCTGGATCGGCGAGAACAAGCTTGCCAGCCGGCTGAGCGTACGCTACATCAAGTTCAATCCCCTCACGCTGGAAGCCACCGTGGACGGTCTCAATCTGGCCGAGCAAAACGGCGCGCCACTGGCGAGTTTCGAGCGGCTTTACGTCAACCTTGAGACCACTGGCCTGTTCCGCTGGGCCTGGCGTATCCGGGACATCCAGCTCGATCAGCCGCTTGCCATCGTCGAAGTGCGTCCCGGCGGCAAGCTGAACTGGGCGGCGCTGATCGCCAAGCTCAATGAAGACAAGATGCCACCGTCCGACATGATCGCGCGGGTGCTGATCGATCACATCCGGATCGGTGACGGCCACATCGTCTATACGGATGCAAACCGGGCGGGCAAGCCGTTCACCGCGATACTGGAGCCGCTCGGCATCGAGCTTGATGGCCTTTCAACCCTGCCCGAGGATCGCGGCGATTACCAGATCGCGGCCAAGCTACCGGCACAAGGCGGCACGCTCAAATGGAAAGGCGACGTCGGCTTGAATCCGGTTGCATCGAGCGGTGAACTGGCGCTGCAAGGCGTGCAGTTGGCCAAGCTGCTGCGGGTGATCAAGGGTTCGCACAATTTTGAACTGCCGTCTGGCACGCTGGCTGCTGGCCTGCGTTACCGCTTTGCCATGATTCGCGACAAGGCGGGTGAGGACGTGCCCTGGATGCAGATCAACGGCGCCAACCTGATCGTGCAGAACCTGGCGCTGGCGCCACGCAACGGCGGCGAGCCGGTACTGCAGCTTGCCGAGGCACGGGTCGGCAATGCGAATTTCGATCTGGCCACGCGTACGCTCGATATCGCAAGCGTGAGCCTTGCCGGCGGCAAGCTTGTCGCGACGCGCGACGTGAAAGGCACGCTGGATTGGCAGACCCTGTTTGCTGCGGAGACAGCCGCACCCCAGCCGGCCGCGTCCAAAACAGCCGAACCGGTGGCGCCCTGGAAGATCGGCGTCCGCGAAATCAAACTGGCCGACTGGTCGGCCCGGTTAACCGATCAGGGGTTCGCCAGGCCACTGGGCGTCACAGCCGACAGCTTCGGTCTGACGGCGGCGCTGACAGGTGAGGTGGGGACCACGACCGCCGTCGACGTGGGGCCAGTCAACGCCGCGCTGGGGCCAATCCGGGTGCAGTCCGGCACACAGCCGGTGGCGGAATTGCAGCGTGCCGCACTGGTCAATGCGAACCTGAAGCTGGCAGACAAGCAGCTGACCATCGATGCGGTTGAATTGAGCGGCGCGAAAACCACTGTATCGCTGGACAAGCAGAAGACACTCAACTGGGCCGGCATCCTGCAGAAAGCACCCGGCGCACCAAGCACAGTGCCGACCAAGACGGACACGAAAACGGCTCCGCCGATGGACGTGCGGCTCGCACGACTCAGTCTCGACGGCGTCGAAGTCGACATCGTCGACCAGTCCCCTAACGTGCCAGTCAAACTCGATCTCGCCAAGGGCTTTGTCACGCTGAAAGATCTCAGCCTCAACCTGGACAAGCCGATTCCGCTGGAAGCCGGCTTCGTACTCAAGCAGGGTGGCCGTCTCGACGCCAGCGGCACGGTCATCCCGGACAAAGTGTCGGGCAAGCTGGATCTCAAGCTGGCGGGGCTGTCGCTCAAGTCGTTCGCGCCCTACGTCAACCAGTTCGCCAAGCTACACCTGCGTTCCGGAGCCGCATCGACGCGTGGCAAGCTGTCGTTTGCACAGGCGAAGTCGGGCATGAAACTGGATTTTCGTGGTGGCTTCGTCGTCGACGATCTCACGATCACGGAAGAGGAAACCCGGAAAGCCTTCCTCGGCTGGAAAAAGCTGTCATCAAACAGCCTCGACTTCAGGCTCAATCCCGATCGGCTGAACATGAAGGAACTGGTGGCACTGAATCCGTTCGGCAAGGTGATCATTTTCGAGGACAAGTCGATCAATCTGCAGCGCATCCTGCGGACATCGGACAAGCCCGTCACCGCCGTAGCCGGCAAACCCACCGCAGCCACGCAGCCGGAGCCGGCATTTCCGCTGGCTATCGAGCGTCTGCGCATCGTCGGTGGGGATGCCGAATTCGCTGATCTCTCGCTGACGCCACAGTTCGGTACGAACATACATGGCCTCGGCGGCGTCGTGACCGGTCTCTCGACCGACCCGGCGACCACGGCGCAAGTCGAACTCGACGGCAAGGTGGACGACTATGGATCGGCGCGTGTGCGAGGCACGATACAGCCGTTCCGGGCGACCGATTTCACCGATCTCACGCTGACTTTTCGCAACCTGGAAATGGCGCTACTGACACCGTATTCGGGCAAGTTTGCCGGCCGCAGGATCGATTCCGGCAAGCTCTCGGTCGATCTCGAATACAAGATCAAGGATCGCCAGCTCACAGGCGACAACAAGTTCGTCGTCAACAAGCTCAGGCTCGGCGAACGTGTCGATAGCCCCGATGCACTGAATTTGCCGCTCGACCTCGCCATCGCTCTGCTGGAAGACAGCAACGGCGTCATCGATCTCGATCTGCCCGTGTCGGGCAGCCTCGACGATCCGCAGTTCAGTTACGGCAAGATCATCTGGAAAGCACTGGTCAATGTGCTGACCAAGCTGGTCACGGCGCCGTTCCGCGCGCTCGGCAAACTGCTGGGCGTCAGCTCGGAGCAGATGGAGGCGGTCAACTTCGATCCTGGCAGCAGCACGCTGCTGCCGCCCGAGCAGGAAAAACTCAAGCTTTTGGCCGAGGCCATGGCCAAGCGTCCCGCACTGACGCTCACCCTGACGCCTGGCTACGATCCCGTGGCGGACCGCCGCGCGCTGCAGGAGCGGGCGATGCGCACGGAAGCCGTTGCCGCCGCGGGTATCAAGCTTGCCCCGGGTGAAGCACCCGGCCCGGTCGACGTCAACAACTACAAGATCCAGACCTGGCTCGAAGACCGTTATGCCGCAAGCGTCGGCAAGGAGGACTACAAGAAGCTGCGTGCGAGTTTCCAGGACAAGAACGCGGGCGCCGCCGAGCGCGTGATGGAAAGCGAAATGGTCGAGCGCCTTGCACGTCACTTCAAGACCCGCGATACCGGCCCGCTTTCCGCTTTCCACACGGAATTGCTGGAACGATTGACCGCGAACACGAAGATTGATGATGCAGCCCTCGTCAAGCTTGCGCAGGCGCGCGGCCAGGTCATGCACGATGCGCTGCTCAAGCTGGGGCTTGACGTCAGCCGCGTGAGCGTTTCGATACCGGTCGAACAAACAGCCAAGGAGAAGCAGGTGGGAAGCAAGATGAGCCTGGGCGCGGACACCAGGCACAAAGCCGAAGCCGCACCAGTCGGGCCGCCTGCCGCTGCCGCGCCTTGACTCCGGTTCAAGCAGGCCAGCGCTGCGTCGTTAAAGACAGACCTTCCCGTCCGTTTGCCCAGTCATGACGTTTCGCCGAATTCGTATTCTCGTTCTGCTAGGTATTCTGGCTACCGTAGCGGGTCTGAACTGGATGGATCAGACCAGGGTGCGCGCCTGGAGCGGCCCGCTGGATGTGGCGGTGATCCCGATCAACGGCGACGGCTCGGCGCAGGCGGAGGAAGCGATCCGCGCGCTCAAGGTGAGCGACTTCGACGACATCGGCGCATTTCTGGAACGCGAGACCGCGCGCTATGGTGTGAAACAGTCGCCGGCCGTGCAGCTCAGCCTGCTGCCGGAACTGCACGAACAGCCACCGGCACCGCCACACGACCACAACGTGTTGAAAATCGTATGGTGGAGCCTGAAGCTGCGCTGGTGGGTGTATCGGCAAGTGGGCGAATGGCCGCCGCAACTGGGCAGGATCAAGCTGTTTGTGCTGTACCACACGCCACAGGACGGCGTGGCGCTGGCGCATTCGCTGGGCTTGCAGAAAGGTCTGATCGGCGTGGTGCACGCCTTCGCCGACCTCCGGCAGAGTCAGCAGAACAACATTGTCATCGCCCACGAACTGCTGCATACGTTGGGCGCGACCGACAAGTACGACGCCGAGGGCCGGCCGATTTACCCGCAGGGCTATGCCGAACCGGAGCAGCCGCAACAGATGCCGCGCCATGAGGCAGAGATCATGGCGGGCCGGTTGGTGAATGCCGCAGGCCGGCTGGTGATGCCGCTCAGCCTCGACCAGTGCGTGATCGGCGCCATGACGGCGCATGAAATCAATCTCGACGAAGGTTTCAGGCGGCGATACGGATCATCCGGCGGCTGAGCGCTTGCGCTGCTCCGCCAGCCGTGCCAAGCCGTAGTGGATGAATGCCAGCGCGGCGAACACCGGACCCAGCAGATTCAGCAAGGGAACGAACTGCACCAGTCCGGTCAACATTCCCAGTCCCCACCAGCTGCCGCGTGCGTTCTTGAACAGCGCCGCCATTTCGGCTGCGCTCGCGTGTTCGGCGATCGCATCGTAGCGGAACAGGCGCTGGTTCAGGTAGGCCGCGGCTGCGAAGGGCACGATCACGCCGACGCCGATCAGCCATAGCGGCAGCGTCACCACCCACAGCGCAATAAACACGACCATCGCGATCAGCGCGTTCCACAGACTGCCGGCGAGGCTGCCGCCGTTTTCGCGCTTGAGTTCCGGGTAATGGCGCTCGGCCACGATGCGGATCAGCGCGGTCGTGCCGAACAAGGCGGTGAGGATGAGGGCGGTGAGATAGACCAGCGGGACGTAGAACAGCACATGCAGCAGTGCCTGGATACCGTTGGCGATCCATGCCGGCTCGAGACCGGTCAGCCAGGTCTGGATGCCGAGCTTGTCGAGACCCAACGCGATCCAGCCCGAAAAGGTGCTCCAGAACGTCACGGCCAGCACCAGCCAGAGCAGGCCTGCGACCAGCATCGGCCAGATCACTACCCACAGCACGCGCGGCTGGAACAGATCGCGCAACGCGCGCACCAGCGAATCGAGTACGGGCGTCATACCGATATCCGCAAGGCCGATTTGGGGCGGAATACGTCGATCGTGCCTGGCCGGGTGTCGAGATAGGGCCCGCCAATAAGGTCGATGCAATAGGGAATGGCGGCGAAGATGCCGTCGAGTGTTTCCTTGATCGCCTTGGGTTGCCCGGGCAGGTTGAGGATGAGGCTGGCGCCGCGCGTGACGCCGACCTGGCGTGACAGGATCGCGGTCGGTACATATTTCAGCGATACCGCACGCATCACCTCGCCGAATCCGGGCATGATCTTGTGCGCAACAGCGAGCGTGGCTTCCGGCGTGACATCGCGCGACGATGGGCCGGTGCCGCCGGTGGTGAGGATGAGCGAACAATTCTCTGCGTCGGCCAGTTCGATCAGCGTCGTCTCGATCAGCGCCTGTTCGTCGGGAATGAGCCGGGTGACGAATTCGGCAGGATTGGCCAGGGTTTCGCCGAACCAGGCTTCGAGTGCGGGCAGGCCGCGGTCTTTATAGGTGCCGCTGCTGGCGCCGTCGCTGATGGAAACCAGGCCGATACGGACAGGATCGTGAGTCATATGGTTATAAAGGAGGGTTGCGCGAGCCAACCAATTTATCAGAATGCAGAGAATGTAGTTAAGGAGAGCGGGATGAACCTGATCAGGATGGTGATGGCGGCAGGCTTTTTATGGGCGACTGCGGCGCTGGCCGACCCGCCTCCGGGCTATGCGTTCGTTAACTACGATGCCGGCCTGAAGGCCGCACACGCGAGCGGCAAGCCGATATTCCTGTACTTCGGGCGTTATGGCTGCGCCTGGTGCGACCACACCAACAAGACAACCTTTTCCGACGCGGCCCTGAAGAAACTGTACAGCGACAACTATGAGCTGGTGTATGTCGACGCCGAATCCGGCAAACGGCTGACGCTACCGTCCGGCGAGCGCATCACCGAGGCTGAACTAGGCGCGCGGCTGCAGGCGTTCGCCACCCCGTTGTTCGTGTACCTGACGCCGCAGGGTGACAAGATCATGCAGGTTCCCGGGTTCAAGACCGTACAGGATTTTCGCGATTTCGACCGCTACGTGCGCGGCGGCTATTACAAGCAGAAGACCCTGCTGCAGTTCCTGGACGGCAAGTCGTGAGGGCGGTGTTCCTGCTGCTTGCCGTCCTGGTGGGCAGCGCACAGGCGGCCTGGCAATGGAGCGAACCGCTGACCGTTAACTCGGTACGCGGCGCGAAGATCTTCCCCCATATGGAATCAGCCAACCGCCACAACGTGGCGGTGTCGGGCACGACCGTCGGCGTGGTGTGGGAAGACAACCGCAGCGGCAGCTCACAGTGCTATCTGGCGACGAAGCCGGCGACTGCCACAGGTTTCCAGACCGAAATCCGATTGAGCCCGGCCGAGTGCTACGAGCCGGTCGTGGTCGCATTGGACGGTGAGCGCTTCGTGGCGGCCTGGGAAGAGGCGGGCAAGGTCCATGCGCGGCTGCTGCCCGGCGGTGAGGCGCTGACCTTGTCGACCGCCGAAGCCGGGCAGGCGACGCTGGCGATAGGAAACGGCAAGCTGGTGGCGGCCTGGGCCGAACAGGCCGGGCGGTTCCGCCGCATCGTCGTATCCCGAATGGATGTGACCGCCGGTACGTTGCGGGCGGAGCCTGCGCGGCCGGTCGAGGCGGCTCTGCCGACCGACGGGCAGAGCTGGCCCGCGCTGGCCGTGGCGGGCGACGGTAGTGTCACCGTGGCGTGGGAAGACCGTCGCAATCATCACACCGTGCTGCTGACGAGTCACAGCAGCGACGGCCTGCGTTTTTCGGCGCCGGTTCGTTTGAACGAACAGCCCGAGGGTGGCGGATTGGGGCAGTCCATGGGATTGGGCGCGGGCACGGGTGCGATGCGGCCGACGTTGACGGCCTGGGAAGCCAAGGGAGTCGTCGCCGCCTGGCTCGACAAGCGCGACTTCCTGTCCGGCTATGGCGTCTACGCAGCATTCGATCCGGGCACGCGCCGCTTCGGCACCAACGTCAAGGTGCAGGACGACTTTGGCGAGAACATGGCGCAATGGCATGCACTAGTGGTCGGCAATGCTGACGGGCGATTGCTCGCGTTGTGGGACGATGCCCGCGACGGCACACAGGACGTGTGGTTGGCCAACTGGAACGGTGCGGAGTTCGGCGACAACGTGGCGGTTCCGGGCGCTGTTGGGCCCGGGACGCAATCTGATCCCGCCGCTGCGCTGGATGCCGAAGGCGGGCTGCACGTGGTCTGGCTGGAACAGGACGAACAAGCTGGTGCACGCGTCCGTTATACGCATGCCATCTGGAAGTGATTAGGACCTAGATCCAGCCACGCTTCTTGAGCCGCCGATACAGCACCAGGACGGCCGCACCGGTCAGCACCAGCACGGCCGGATAGGCCCATGGCCATTCCAGTTCGGGCATATCGACGAAATTCATGCCGTAGAGGCTGAACACCACCGTCGGCAGGGCGAGCAGTGCGCCCCAGCCGGCCAGCTTCTGTACCGACTGATTCTGCTTCACCGATAGCGACGCAAGATGAAATTGCATGGCGTCGGACGTCGAGACGCGCAGGCGGTCGATGGCGGCCGACACCCTGACCGCATGGTCATGGATGTCGCGGTAGTAGGCCCTGAGTTCCTTGGTGGACAGTTCGGGATGCAGACGAATGAGGTTCTGCGATATTTCCTGCATCGGCTCGGTGGCGTCGCGCAGCGTGGTGAGGTCGCGCTTCAGTTCGTAAAGCTGCTCCAGCATGTCGCGTCCTGACTTGACCCCGTCCATCAACTGGCTTTCCAGTGAGTGGAATCGTTCCTGCATGCCTTCGATGACCGGCCTGAACTGATCGACGATGAGATCGAGCACCAGATACAGCGCATAAGGTGTGCCCACCTTGAGACCATTGGGAAGCCGCTGCAGGCGGTCGCTTACCCGCTGGTAGCCGCTCCCATTGTCGTGCCGGATGGCGACGACGTAATTCTTGCCCACGAACAGATGCGTTTCGCCAAGTTCCAGGCGTGTTTCCCATAGCTGTGCCGTGCGCACCGCTATGAAAATGTGTTGTCCGTCATATTCTTCCAGCTTGGGACGCTGGTGGGTGGAAATTGCGTCTTCCAGCGCCAGTGCATGCAGACCGAGTTCCTGACCAAGGTGGGTGATGGTCTGGCTGTCCGGCGATTTCAGTTCGACCCAGATGAATCGGTCCGGTTGTCCGACATGGTCGCTGATGTCGTCGAACGAGATGGGCTGAGCCTTGGAATCGGTAAAGAGCAGGCAGTTGATAGTGAACTCCAGCGGCAAGAGACAGTTGTGATTTCAGGAGCGGCCATGCGAATGACACGCAGACTCAAGATCGTTGGGCTTTGTCCGTCATTGTGATGGGCTGTGTATTTCGTCCCGTTTTTTATTGTCCGGGGCGAAGCAGCGCCGCCACACAATAACAATTGCCATTCGAATAATAAATCATCGGAGACAACATGAGGAGAACAGAGATGGGCCTGGCGTTGCTGCTGGGCTTGATAAGTCAGGCAGACTTTCGTCAGTATGGGGAGCGGCCCGGCAGGAATGTGTGTGCAGCAGTCGACCCGGTCGTCCGGATTGCTCAAGGCACGGGGATTCATCGCGACGAACAATCGTGATTATGCGGGTGCCGCTGAATGAGTAATCCGCAGTCGGTGCGTAACATGCGTTACAGCCTGCATGTGCGTATCCTGGGGACGGTGTTCGCGCTGGTACTGGTGATGTATCTCGTGGCGCTGGCGGTGCTGGGCCTGCCGCTTATCGAACGTGCCCAGCAGCATCTCGATATGGGTGCGGAGCGCGAACTGGGCGCGATCATGACAGCGATTCAGGACCAGGTGCTGTTGCGCGATTACCCTGCGATCGAGCAAGCGATCCATGCGCGCGTGCACCATTTCCCTACCCTGAATGTGCGCTTCACCACGCCTCATGTCACGTTCGAGGCGGATACGCCGCCTGAGCCGCACCTTTATCCGGCCTGGTTCGCCGCGATGGTGGATATTCAAGCGCCTCGCACGCAATCCGAACTGGTTGTTGGCGGCGCACCCTTCGGCATGGTTTCGGTTGTCCTGGATGACGCACCAGCCATCCAGGGATTGTGGGTCCTGGCGGTGCGTTTCACCTTGCTGGCGGGTGGCAGCCTGGCCGGAGTCATGCTGTTGCTGCGCTGGTTGCTGCAATTTAATCTGCGCGGCCTGTATGAACTGCGTACGGCAGCACAGGCGATTGAGGGCGGCGATTTCGACGCACGCGCCAGCCTGATGTATGGCTCGCCACCCGAAGTTCGCGAAACCAAGCGGGTGTTCAACCGCATGGCCGATCATGTCGGTCGGCTGGTGGCTGCGCTGGGACGTGAGCATGATGAGTTGCTGGTCGAGAAGGAACGCTTGCGGGTGACGATCGAATCCATTGCCGATGCTGTGGTGGTCACCGACGCGGAAGGGCGAATCGAGTTCCTCAACCCCAGGGCTGAAGAACTGACCGGATTCAGTAGTGCCAATGCGCGGGGCCGGCGCGTATCCGAGGTGCTGCCGCTGGTCGATGAGCAAAGTGGGGCGCCCGTGACGAATCCACTCGAACAGGCGTTGCTGCGCAATACGGCGATCGAGCTGGGCAACCATGCGGTCATTCGCCGCCAGGATGGCACAACGATCGCGATCAGTGATACCGCAGCGCCGATCCGTTCCGTAGACGGCAAGGTGCAGGGTGGCGTGTTGGTGTTCCAAGACGAAAGCGAGCGCCGCAACCTGATGCAGCGACTGGCGTGGCAAGCCGAGCACGATCCTCTCACCCGCCTGTGGAACCGTCGCATGATGGAGGACAAGCTGGACGAAGCCTTGCAGAGCGTGAAGCGGGAGGCACGGCACTACATTTTTTGCTATATCGACCTGGATCGATTCAAGCTGGTCAACGACACCTGCGGACACCGTGCGGGCGATGCCCTGTTGCAGCGCCTGACGGTCATCATGGCGCAGCATGCGGAAGGCAGAAATCATCATCTGGCGCGGCTGGGAGGAGACGAATTCGGCCTGCTTTTCGTCGATACCACGTTGCCAGCAGCGATCGATCACATCGAGGGGCTGCGCGACGAAATCGGCCGTTTCCGTTTCGAATGGGACGACAAGGTGTTTCGCCTCGGGGTGAGCTTCGGCATAACCGAATTGCACGGCGGCATGATCGATATCGGCGAGATACTGGCGCAGGCCGACACGGCCTGTTATCACGCCAAGTCGCTCGGTGGCAACGCAATCCAGGTCTACGAGAAGACCCATCCCGCGTTACAGAAGATCAACGACGAGATGCAGTGGGTGGGCACCATCACCAAGGCATTCGAGGCGCACCGGTTCATTCTGTACCGCCAGCAGAAAGTGGCTCTGTCGCCGGATGTCGTCACGCAGCATTACGAGATTCTGCTGCGCTTGCGCGGCGAAGACGGCGCGATCATCTCGCCGGGTGAATTCCTGCCGGCCGCCGAACGCTATGGACTGGCACTCAGTTTCGACCGCTGGGTGGTCCGCAATTTCTTTGCCTATCTTGATACTCATCCCAAAGACGAAGCCAGTTATGCAATCAACTTATCGGGACGCAGTCTTGGCGATCCAGGCACGGTTGAATTCATCCTCGACGAAATCGGCCAGTATCACTTTGATCCCGCGCGTATCAGTTTCGAGGTGACCGAAACGGCCGCCATCGACAGCCTTGAATCTTGCGAAAAGCTGATCCTGGCACTGAAGTCGCGCGGCATCCTGTTCGCACTGGACGATTTCGGCAAGGGCCAGTCGTCGTTCGGCTATCTGAAGCGTTTGCCGGTGGCCTATCTCAAGATCGACGGCGATTTCGTGCGTGGCCTGGACCACGACCGCGAACAGCTCGCCATCGTCAAGGCCATGCACACGCTGGGGCATGAACTGGGCAAGCAGACCATCGCCGAGCAGGTCGAAACCGAGGCGGAGCTGGCCTGTTTGAAAAATATGGGTGTGGATTTTGTACAGGGCTACCTGCTGCACCGGCCGGCACCGCTACCGGTCGGCTAATTCACCAGGCCCGCATAAAGTGCGATGTAGTCCGACACGATCGCCGCTTCGGAATACCGGTGCGTTACCTCTGCATATCCGGCCTCGATCAGTCGAGCCTTGTGGTCAGCCTCGAGCGCCAGTGCGGTGCGCAATACTTCGGCCAGACCTGCAGCATCGACCAGCGGTGCCAACAGGCCGTTGACACCATCCTGCATCAGTTCCAGCGGACCTTGCGCGCGCGTGGATACGATCAGGGCGCGATTCGCCCAAGCCTCCAGGATGATGTTGCCGAGTGGTTCATGCGCTGACGCGCAGACGAATATATCAGCCAGCTGGTAATACGGCGCCGGATCGTTCTTCCAGCCAATCCAGTGAACGCGCGTGGCTATTCCAAGGCGTTCCGACAGGGCTTCGAGTTCCTTGCGCAACGGCCCGTCTCCTACCATCAGCAGATGTGATGGCATGCCGCCACTGACCGAGGGCGGTAGTTTGGCGAAGGCCTGCAGCAGATCGCTCCAGCCCTTGTTTGGATGCAGCCGGCCGAGGCCGAGAATGACACGGCAGCCATCGAGCCCGAGCTGGTGGCGCAGCGCATCGAGCGCGGCGGGTGCCAGGCGTTCCGGCGTGTCGACGAAATTGCCGATGACGTGCACGCGGTCGACAGGCAAGCCATGCGCGGTCAGATAGTCGCGAATGCCGTGCGTGTTGCCGACCCAGGCGTGGGCATGGCGATAGCCCTTGAGGTTGTAGTAGCCACCCAGCCTGGCCAGGTGCACCGGCAGCCGATCGTTCGGCAGATGGACGATGCGCGTGGCGCGTCCCATGTAGGTCTGCACCACGTCGGGCCGGAAATCCGCGATGGCGCGATTGATCTTCCGGCGCGAGTACACGTCCCACACACCCAGCATCGGCGCGTGATAATGACGCACCGCCGCGTCGATGGCATGCGCGATTTCGCCGCCGGCCACGGTGACAGCGGCTACGGGCTGGCCATGGCGCGCCAGCGCGTTTACCAGTCGGATGAAGAAGCGTTCGGCACCCCCCAGGTGTTTGCCACCGATGACGTGCAGGCTGCGCGGCGGTTCGCCCGGGCGGATCAAGGCCGCACGCTCAGAACGGCAGCGCGAGTCCCGGCGCGGATTGATGGATCACGCGGCGGAAATCGGCCTGGATCCGTTCCAGTGCCTCGGCGGTGTCGGCCTCGAAGCGCAGCACGATCACCGGCGTGGTATTGGATGGGCGGGCGAGACCGAAGCCGTCGACATATTCCACGCGAAGGCCGTCGAGGGTGATGATTTCCTTGGCGTCGGGAAAGTGCGCGGTTTTCTGTAGCGTGTCCATCAGTGTGTAATGCTCGCCCTCGGCCATCTTGATGTTGAGCTCGGGCGTGTTCACCGTGTCGGGCAGACCGTGCAGGGTGGCGTTGATGTCGGGCTGCTTGCTCAGGTATTCGAGCAACCGCGCGCCGGCGTAGAGGCCATCGTCGAAGCCGTACCAGCGCTCCTTGAAGAACACGTGACCAGACATTTCGCCGGCCAGCAGCGCGCCGGTTTCCTTCATTTTCGCCTTGATGAAGCTGTGGCCGGTCTTCCACAACAGCGGACGACCGCCACGTTCACGGATCCAGCCGAACAGATTGCGGGTGGATTTGACGTCGAAAATGATCTCGGCGCCCGGATTGCGGGACAGTACGTCGTCGGCGAACAGCATCAGTTGACGATCGGGAAAGATGATGGTGCCGTCCTTGGTGACCACGCCCAGGCGATCGCCGTCGCCGTCAAAGGCAAGACCGATTTCGGCGTCGCTGGTCTTCAATGCGGCGATCAGGTCCTGCAGATTCTGCGGCTGCGAGGGATCGGGATGATGGTTGGGAAAGTTGCCGTCAACCTCGCAGAACAGTTCCTCTACCTGGCAGCCCATGTCGCGGTACAACTTGGGTGCGAACGCGCCGGGTACGCCGTTGCCGCAGTCGATGATGATTTTCATCGGACGCGCGAGCTTGACGTCGGAGACGATGCGCGCGAGGTATTCGCCGGCGATGTCGTGCTGTCGATAGCTGCCGTCACCGTGCGTGAGGTCGTTATCGATCAGGCGATCACGCAGTTTCTGGATGGCGTCACCCGATAGTGTCTCGTCACCGAGCACCATTTTCAGACCGTTGTAGTCGGGCGGGTTGTGACTGCCGGTAACCATCACCGCGCTGTTCGTCCCGAGTTGATACGCGGCGAAATAGGTCATCGGCGTGGCGACCATGCCGAGGTCGACGACACCGATGCCGGCCTTGCGAATGCCGCGTGCCAGCGCGGCGGCAAGATCGGGTCCCGACAGGCGGCCATCGCGGCCGATGCAGATTTCACTCTGGCCACGCGTCACCGCTTCGGAGCCGATGGCATGGCCGATGGCCTCGACGATTTCCGGCGTGAAGGTCTTGCCGACGATACCGCGGATGTCATAGGCCTTGAAGATTTCCTTGGGGTATTCCACAACGCACTCCCTATTTTTGAAGGGGTCAATTCTACCCGGGCTGTGTGTCGAAATGCTGCATCAACCGGCGTGAAAGCCAGTCGAGCCTGCCCGGGAACGGGCCAGACGGGAAGGCGACGTGGCCGCCGGTAGCGGGCTGTTCGAGCGTGACTGCAGACGAGACCTCATCCGACGACGGCAATGCCCAGGCAGGCAGGAACGGATCGTTTTGCGCGTTGATGACCAGCGTGGGCACGGCGATGGTACGTAGCAGGGGTTTGGCGGACACCTTCAGCCAGTAGTCGTCGGCATCGCGAAATCCATGCAGCCGGGCCGTGACCAGCGTGTCGAATTCGCGGAAGGTGGAGGAAGCAGCGATCGCTTTCGCATCCAGCACGCCGGCAAATTTTGCGGCCTTGCGCAACGCCTTCTGCTTCAGGGTGACGAGGAAGCGAGCGGTGTAGACACGGCGGTTGAAACCGCGATCAAGCGTGAGGCCGGCCGCGGCGAGATCAAGCGGCGCGGAAACGCCGGCAGCGCGCTCGACCAGCATGCGTGCCGTCTCACCCTGTTCGCCCAGCCATTTCAGTAGCGCGTTGCCGCCGAGCGACATGCCGACGGCGTGAACCGGAACCTGGGTGTGCAGCGATTTGACGTGGCGCAGCATGCATTCGATATCTGTGCTGTCGCCGGCGAAGTAGGCACGCGGCAGGCGGTTGTCTTCACCGGAGCAGCCGCGAAAATGTGCCACCACACCGTGCCAGCCGCGCGTCCGGACATGAGTCATGAGATCACGCGCATAGTGGCTATCGGCGCTGCCTTCAAGGCCGTGGAACAGTACCACCACCGGTGCGCCAGCCGGGCCGTCCACCCAGTCAAAATCGAGAAAGTCACCGTCCGGCAATTCCAGTCGTTCGCGCCGATACGCCACTGGCGAGACGCGGATGAACAGACTGCTATAGATGGTTTGCAGGTGACCGCCAGGCAGCCAGGCAGGCGCGCGATAAGCCAGGGTATCCGGAAAAGACATGGCGAGGCGTTGAACCAAGCCGCTACCGCCCCTTAATGCAGGACCTCGGGTGGCGTGTGTGCGGGTGGCGTGCCACCCACCTGGAGCGGCGAGGCGTGGTGCAGCACCATGCGCCAGCTACCGCCGGCATCCTTGCGGTAGACATTGGTTGCGAGAATGGCCGGGCGCGGCTCGTCCTCCTGGCCGATGACGAGATATTCGCGAACGATGCGGATAACCTGTGCGGCTTCGCGCATCTGGTGGGCGGCTTCCACCTGCACGCTGAACTGGCCCGCTGCCTCAAACATGCTGTGCCAGCCAGCCGCCACGGCGGCGCGACCGTTCAGCGGTGCGGCCAGGGGATGGATGCAGGCGATGTCCTCGTCGCTGTCCCAGACCGCCATCATGGCGTCGAGCGAACGCGCCTCAAAGGCGGCGTAGAAAGCGGATTCGGCGGCTTCAGGTGTAGGGAAATGCATGACGTGTACGAGGAAGTGGTGTCAGTAAAACCAGATTAGGCTGGTGCCAAGATGGTTCCTAGTGTAACCGCTTCCTGTACGCAGGAAAGCGCTGCTGTCGCTGCCGCCGGCATATAGCCTTAGCCGCAGCATGGGTGCCAGATCGCGCGCGGCAGACAGTTCCCAGGCATAGAGTCCGCTGCTTGCACCGGGTGTTTCCCGGAGCCTACCCAATGCGAACCGCGCTTCCAGCAACCAACCTGCGGTTTCATACTCAGTACGCGCGAGAAGCTTGAGCTCACGATAGCGTTCGGGGTTGTAATAGCCGCGCTCGATGGTCGGATCGGAATCGTTGAAACCCATGCCCTCAAGCCCCAGAACGATTCGAGGCTGCGCTGTCGTCAGGACATGTTCGACGCGACCGATCAGGCGTGTGCGCTGATTGTCATCGTCAAAGCGCAGTACGGCGCCACCCAGCGTGGCCTTCCAGCGGGGTGCAAAATGCCAGTCCGTGCTGGCAGACAGCGCGTTTAGTGTCACTTCGTTGTTGAGGGAATCGATATTCTCGATCACCTCGTTGCCGGCTTCTACATCGATACGCCAGAGATCTGCCGGAATCCATTTGCCTTGCAGCTTCCAGACTGCCCTCTGCCAGCCGTCGTAATCGCGAACGCCCACCGTCAGCGTGGGCCAGAACAAGCCCTGCTCGACATTACCCAAGCGAGTGCCAGCCCGGACCAGAAGCTGGCGGCCATCGATGCGGCCGCCGTTCTGCTCGATGCGGGCGTTTCGCACCGATACATCGAGTGCGCGGCCGGCGGCGAAGTGCTGTTGCCAGCCCAGGGTTAATGCCTGGACATCGAGTTTGTCGCTGTCCCGGGCCGATTCGTACTCGGCGCGCAGACTGGATGCGGTTTCCTGCCTGAGTTGGTGCCGCAGGGTATCGGCATCCTTGCCGCTGGCGTCGCCCAGCGTCTGACTGGCCTCGTCTTCCAGCCCTGCCCAGCGTTGTGCGACCGTACGTTCGATTCGCGTGTCGTGCGCCAGGCCGGGGCTGTTCAGGACTGCGACGGCATAGGCGGAGACAGCCGCAAAGTGCCGGCCACGGTAATTGAGTGCGCGGGCGAGGCCGATCTGCGCCTCCTGGTCATGCGGGTGTGTTTTCAGAATGGCCCGGTAAGCGGCTGCGGCTTCGTCGTAGCGGTCGAGCCACAGCAGCGTATGAGCTTCGCCTTTGCGCGCCTTGAGGTCGGCGGGCTGGGCTGCCAGGATGCGATACACATCCAGTGCGTCGCTCAAGCGGTTGCTTGCAGAAAGCGACTCAGCCAGCCCGTGCAGGGCTTCGGTTTTTTGGGCGGGTACCTGTTGCGCCACCTCCTGAAACAGGGGGATGGCTTCGGCATGGCGACCGGCCCAGGCGAGCTGCCAGGCCAGCGGCAGCAGGACATCGTATCTTCTGGCTGGTGCTGTATCGAGTACCTGCTGGTAGAGGCTTGCAGCAGGCGTGTGCTGATCCGCCCATGCGTGGACACGTGCGGCCTCGATCAGCAGGTCGGTCTGGCCGGGTTGCTCGGTCAACAGAACATCGTACACGGCGATCGCATCGGCATAACGCCGCTGATCAACCAGCATGCGGGCTTGGTCCAGATCGGCTCCGTCGGCGGAAAGACTCAGGCTCAATGCGACGAGCAGTAACAGTGACTTGATCATGTTCTTGAAGGCGTGAAATCCTTGCGCTCGGTACGCCAGCGGATTGTCTGCCGTGAGGGGCGCCGGAATAGCCACGACAGGGAAACGACGTTGGCCCATGCGAGGAGCATCCAGTACACAATTGGGTAGAACACGGCATAGGGATAATATTTCAGCGTGTCAGGATCGTAACGGCGGTCCAGCAGGGTGCCTGTGAGCAACTGCAGCATTGCCAGCGTGGCAATCACCATGCCCCACAGATTGGGGATGGGATGTGCGCCCACTGGTGGGTAGCCTGCTGCATAGGAAACGACCCACAAGCTGGTCAGTACCACAAAGCAGACTGCCCACAGAATCGACAGCACCGACTCGGCAAAAATCGGCCACATGCGGCGGTACTTCCAGTGTGTGATGACATCGCGATGCTTGTGCAGCACCTGCATCAGTCCACGTGACCAGCGGCGGCGCTGGCTGAACAGGCCGGAGAGGGTGGAGGGTACCGTCATCCATACCAGCGCAGAGGGTTCGTAGCGAACGTCCCAGAAACGCCGTTGCAGTTTCCAGGTGATCTCGATGTCCTCGGTCGGCATTTCCGGCGAAAAGCCACCGACGTCGAGCAGGGCCGATTTGCGGAACGCGGCCACCACGCCCGATACCGTCATGATGCGCCCCCAGATGCGTTGCGATCGACGCAGCAGACTGATGATGGAGCTGAATTCGATCAATTGCAGCCGGGCAAGAAAGGTATCCACGTTCTTGACGCGAGGATTGCCGGTGACGGCGGCTACGCGCGCATGCTCGAAGTGCGGCAGCATATGGATGAGTATGTCGGGCTCGGGCTCGGCGTCGGCGTCGATGATGAGCACGATTTCACCATTGAGACATGGCAGGGCGTCATTCAGTGCCATTGCCTTGCCTTCATTCTGCTGTTTGGCGATCAGGCGCACCTGGCCCCTGAGAACGTAGGGCTCGATGACGCTGCGTGTCTGGTCGGTGGAGCCATCGTCGACCACGACCACTTCGAAATCGGGGTAGTTGATCGCCGTCGCCGCGGCAAGCGCGTTTGCGATCACCCGCTCCTCATTGTGAGCAGGAATGAGCACCGAAACGATGGGGTAGCGCGTGAGTGGCGCCGGCCCACCCTGTTTTTCCCAGCGATTGCGGAAAAACATGGCTGTCGTGATCCACATCACGCTGGTAACCAAGGGGTAAGCAGCAAAATACAGAATGGCCAGCCCATAGAGCCAGCTATGCTGGATGGCTGCAAGCGCACCCAGCAGCGTCATGCTGCCTTGGACTGCAAAGGCTGCCAGCCAGCTGGTATCAGAAAATGTTTCTCGTCAACGGTACTGTCAATAGTGATCAGACGGGCCAGTCTCAACTGGTCGAACTGGGCGCGTACAGGGCGTCCCACCCAATCCTGCGCATACTCTGTTTCAACGACCTTCACCTGTCGTCGCGGCCCTTTGCGAGCATAGATTCTCCGGTTATGCATGACCCAGTAAAGCGTGATGATCGGTAGCAGCACCAGCGCGCCGGAAAGCAGCCAGATGATGTTGGTCAGAGCGTGCGATTCCTGTAGCAGGACAAACCACCAGAAACCGCCAAACAAGCACCAGCCGAATACCACCAGAATGAGGTGCCAGACGACATGGAGCGGACCGGACAACGCCGGGCGTTGGGAGCGCATGGCTCAGCTACGGGCGCGACGGCTGCCCAGCCCGATGGCGGCCAATCCGGCCAGCATCAGCAGCGGAACCGAGGGTTCCGGAATGGGGCTGGCGAACAGATGGGCCTGTGGCACCAGCGCCCAGTCGTTTGCACCCGGCGTTAACCAGGCCAGTTGCACGGCACCGGCTTCAAGCCGTTCGTAGGCATCCAGCTGAAATCCATATAGTCCGGGCGAGAGCAGTAGATCTTCGTCAAATCCAAGCCGGTTGCGTGCGTTGAGGCCGTCATTCAGAATTCCCTGAAAACTGCCGCCTGAGCCAAACAGGTTGAAACGGAAGCCGTCGTCGAACAGCACGCCGAAGTTGTATGCGCCTGGGGTGGTGATGGCGATAAAGCCCCAAAAACTGGATGCCCAGTTGTCCTGTGTTTCCCCCGCGTGATTGTCGAAAATCGGTGCGAGTTGCGGCGTGCTCCATGAAATACCCCACTCATCGATGAAGCGCTGGTCGGCGAAATTGATCTGATCGACATGCGCCGCAAGGGTCTGCACAACGAAAGGATTGTTTCCTGCCAGGCCCATGACCTGGGCGTGATCGTCGAGTCCCCAGATGCCGGTGCCCCAGGATTGATCGCCAAACAGATTGCCGCGCCAATCGTCGGCAACCTGCACCCAGCGGCTGTTGGCACCGTCGCCATTCTGGTAGAGACCAGCGTGTTGTGGCGTTAGCGGCAGAGCATGTGCCGGGACGGTCAGTCCAAGCAGCAGCGTCAGCGAGAGGGTGTTATGCAGATTGAACAGGTTCATGGCAGGTACCAGGTGGAGAAGGAGTCGCTTTATTTATTAGTTAATCAGCAATTCCTGTTCCATCCTTTGGATCGGCGGGGCATCAGCCTGGGCGCAGGAGAGCGGGACGTGGGAGCAGACATGTTCCGTCCCAACTGTTGGGGTTTTGACAGCGTCGCCAGAAAGCCGGCGCTATTTATTCGGCGATATTCGCGAGCATCGTCTGTTTTCTTGGGCAGTTGCTTCAACAGCCGCACGAGGGAGGCGCGCCATTTTCGCCCTGATTCCGGTGCTGACTTGGGCGATGGGGGGGCGCGCCATTTTCGCCCTGATTCCGGTGCTGACTTGGGCGATGGGGGGTTTGTCGGCCTACACTTGCAAATAGGCGGATACCGAAGGGCCAAAGGACATGGCCTTTGGCATCCACGGGATTTTAAGCGTGTTTTTGACTGGGCCTTGCGGGCAAATCGTTCGCGTCGCCAGCAGCCCGGGGTCATTGTGGTCGACTATAATCCGACCGCATATTTGGGTGCGGCTCAGTGCGAGCCGCCGCTGGGCTTGCCTTTCAGGCGATACAGCGTGCCGCAATAGGGGCACAGTGCCTCGCCGCTCACCTCGATGGGCAGGTAAATGCGCGGATGGGCGTTCCAGTCGCTCTGCTGCGACGTCGGGCAATGCAGTGGCAGATCG
>CAJDWX010000060.1_pt1 | contig 21338 bp, 23 predicted proteins | sample 7391741 | NCBI WGS metagenome assembly CAJDWX01 (sample SAMEA7055741, study PRJEB34461) | soil metagenome | biome: terrestrial ecosystem; feature: Peninsula; material: soil | place: Antarctica | collected 2016
CAGCCAATACCGAGCGCGAGCGCAAGCAGCAAGACGCTGCAGCGCTCGGCCAAACGGGCGGATGGGTCAGTCATGCGTCAATTATGCCGGTCTCACGCGCCGCTGGCCAAACTGGCTGGCTTGTTCGCGTCAGTTGTTCAGCCGATCGATCAACGCCTGCTCGTTCTGCTCGATCACATGGGCAATGCCATTATCGACGATGTCGCCGCCGTGCCGAGTGGCCATTTCCGCAAGACTCGCCGGGGCATTGCGCAGCACCGGATCGCTTGCCCCGGCAATGCCGCCGTGGACGATACCGACGCCCCCGCCGAGGGCACCACCCACGCTGCTCATCGCCCCACCGAGGCGGTCTCCGAGCCAGGACACCGCATCGCCTGCACGATCCAGGGCCGCGTTGCCGAAATCGGCCGCCTGTGCGCCGAGTCGTGAGGTCAACTCTCCGGCGCGGTCCAGCGTGGCCGAAAGTGCATCACCGCCGGCATCGAGTGCGCGGTTGGCCAGTTGGCCTCCGCGATCCATCAGGTTGTCGACCATGCCGCCGGCGCTGTCGAGCAGTCCGTCAAGGCGGTCACCGCCGTGATCAAGCAAGCTGCGCGTACTTTCGGCGACACGGTTTGATACTGTTGAGACAGACTCACCGCCGCGTTCAAACAATCGTCCGACCGGTCCGGGCAGACGCTCGCCGAGACCGCCCAGCAGATTTCCCGCGGTGCCGCCGGCGGTTTCAATCACCGCACCACCGGCCCATCCACCCGCGTCCAGAGTGAGGTTGGCGAGATTGCCGACCGTATCAAAGGTGCGCTCAGCGACGCTGCCGACGCGCTGGCTGACCGAATTCAAAAAGCTGCCGCCGGCATCGAGAAAGCGGTCGATGCGTGACCCACCACTTTGCAGCACGTGATCGACCGCATTGCTGCCGGTATCAAGCAAGGTAGCCAGTCTGCCACCTGCCGCATCGAGACTCGAATCGATCGCCTGGCCGCCGTCACGGACAGCCTCGCCCGGAGCCTGACCGCGCGCGACGTCCCTCTCGACGGTATCGATCACAGCTTCGGCATGGGCAATCAGACCGTCCTTACCGCCGAACGGCACAATTGCCGGTCGTGCACTGCCATCGGCGTTCAGTGCAGGGAGCACAATCGGCTGCCCGGCTGCCTGAGGCATCGCGCGCAAATCGGCACCTGTCGCGTCGCGCAGGCCGCTTAGATCCGGCACCTTGACGCCGAGACGCTCGAGCACCTCGCTGCCCAGCGGGCTGCCGCTGGCACCGATGGCACCGCGGATTACTGAGGCCAACTGGTCGGCGTGATGCGGGGTAATGCCACTGGCCGCCTGCTGGATACCGGTCAGGACTTCGCCCTCGACCTGGTAGGCGGTAACGCGCTGATTGACATCGAACGGCGTCGTATTGCTCGCAGCCAGAAACTCACGCGCGGTGCTGTCGTGGAGTCCGGCAGAATTGAATATCGTCGCGTTCGCGCCGGTCACCGCGCTCGCCGCGGACGCCATGCCGCCACCCAGCGAATGTCCGGTTACCTCGAAATGGCCATCGGTCGCGGTATTGACCTGCATGGCCAGATCCATCGCCCGGTTGTAGAACTCGGTGGGCTTGCCGACACCTTGAGTGAAATTGTTGGCCCAGTCGTTCGGATTGGTGACGTCGGTGCCCTTGAAGGAGAGCACGGGCTGCGCGTCGGCGCCGAATACGGCAGGATCCGGCAGATAAAGCTCGGCGCGAAAACCCGAACCTTGCGGTGCCAGATCGGCCTCGGTCAGGTTGTAACGGGCGAGGACCTCGGGACTTTCGCTGGCACGGGTGTAGCCGGTCGGCGCGGTACTGCAGACGCTTGAGGTGTGATGGTAGCTGTCGTTGGCCAGGGCCAGCATGTCCTGGTCGTGATAGAGCTTGGCCAGACCATCGGCTTGCTCGCGCAGACTGCTGTCACCGGTGCGGTCGGCCTCGGAATAGGCTTCCGCGAGCAATTCCTGGCGCTGCGCGATAGTGTCCAGATCATTCTTCTGCTGCGCAGGATCAGCGGTGCAGGCTGCTTGCAGGCGATCGTTGAGGTTGCTCGCCAGCAAGGGTTCCTGGGTGGAACTCCAGTCCGCGTTGGGGGTGATCTGATTGCCACCGTCGATTGCAAGACTCATCGCACTGCCCACCCGCGCCGTTGATAATGCATACACCATAATCGCGTGTCGCCGCGCGCTGCATCCGGATTTACCCTAGGGCAACGCTCACTCAGCAGCGCGCTTAGTGCAGCACGCTCTGCAACATCTGCAGCAAGCCCTTGTTGGTCGCGATGTTCTGCAACACCACCTGGACCAGCACGCCGAGCATCAGCAGGAGAATCCAGGTGCTCACCCAGGCCTTGATCGGCAAGGCCAACTGGAACACGTTGAGTTGTTGCGCGTAGCGGTTGATCAAGCCAAAGCCGATGTCGATCAGCGACATGACGACCAGGGCTGGCGCCGCAATCATCAACGCCAGCACCATCATGGTGTTGAACTGGTCGACGAAATACAGCTCGCCAGCTTGCCTCAGTGGCGGCAGCAAGGCATCGACCGGCCAGACCTGATAGCTGGTCAGGAGCAGGTCGAGAAACAGCACAAACGCGCCTGAGGCCATGAACAACCAGGACGCAAACTGGCTCAGGAAAGCGCCGGTCAGCGAGGTCTGGTGTCCGGCCAGCGGATCGATAATGCTGGCCATCGTGGTGCCGACCTTGGCGTCAATCAGATTGCCGGCCGCACCGATTGCCCAGAACACCACACCGAAGCTGAAGCCGATCGCCAGACCAATGAAAATTTCCTTGACGATCACCACCGGCCAACTGCCGTCCCCCATCGATGCGTAGGGCGCAGTCGACGCGGCCAGCGGAAACACGACGATGGCCAGGCTGACGAAAAAACTGTTGCGCACCAAGGGCGGCATGCTTGTGCTGCTCAGCAACGGCAGCGCCAGAAATGCGGCAATGATGCGCGGCAACGTCAGGCCGACGCCGAGCACATTGTTGCCGAACATCTCGAAGGGCATCAGTGTCGCGCCATGTTTGGAAAGTCGGTGAACAGACGATCAGAAAAATTGTAAAGCGTGCCACCAATCATCGATGTGGTGATAAACAACACGACAACGATCGTGATGAATTTGACGGTATAGCTGAAAGTCTGCTCCTGCAATTGCGTGGCCGCCTGCACAAAGGCGATCAGCAAACCGACAATCGAGGCAGCAATGATCGGCGGCGCGGATAGCACCAGCACGATCCAGAGGGCGTCCTGGGTCAAACGGATGATGTCGAATCCCATGATGGCCTCAGAGGTAGGAGAGGATCAGACCGTGCACAAGCTTGGCCCAGCCGTCGAGAAAAACGAACAGCAGCAGCTTGAACGGCAGCGACACCGTGGTGGGTGACAGCATCATCATGCCCATCGCGAGAAGGATGTTGGAGACGACCAGATCGATGATCAGGAACGGCAGGAAGATCAAGAACCCGATCTGGAATGCGGCCGTCAACTCGCTGACCGTATACGCCGGCACCACCACGATGTAGTCGTCGATGCCGATGCTTTCGCGACGCTCTTCTGGTAGCAGCCGTTGCGCACTGTTGAGAAAAAAAGCACGCTCTTTCTCGCTGGAGTGACGGATCAGGAAAGCACGCAAGGGCTCCTTGCCCGCATCCACCAACTCAAGCATGCGCTCGACATTCATCTGCGCCTCCGGCTTCTCCTTGACGGAGTTGTTGACGGCGTCATAAGTGGACAGGATCACCGGGTTCATCACATAGATCGACAGGATGATCGCCAGGCCGTTGATGACCACGTTCGGTGGTACCTGTTGCAGTCCGAGTGCGTTGCGCAGCAGGCTGAGCACGACCACGATCTTGGTGAAGGAGGTCACCATCACCGCCACAAACGGCGCCATCGACAGTCCGAGGACTGTCGAGATGACAAGCGCCGGACTAAAGCTACTGAAATCCATCTTTGCTCCAGCTTTCCAGTTGCACGGCGAGGGTGTCACCAACAGCGACAAGGCGGCCGTAGCCGACGTTGCGAGAGCTGGCGCGGATCGTCACGCGAGCGTTGTCGATATCGGTTTGCAGCGCGAACACATAGCCCGGTTGCAACTGGGTCAGTTCGCCGAGCGGCAGGCTGACCTCGCCGAGAACGAACTCGACCTTGACCGGCAGCTGCGCCAGTGGATCCGCGCCGATCTCTTCCATCGGTGCATCAGAGGGGTTTTCCTGGTCGTTTTCTTCGTTCATCGGGGGGTATCCTGTGTCATCAATCGGGACTGCTGCGAGCGCTTCGATACGCACGCCTTCATCTCCCCAGCGCGCCAGCCAGGACTGTGATGAGGCATCGTTGGTCACGTTCATTTCGGCCAGCGCACGGTCGCGTTGACCGAGCACGATCACATCGCCGGTTTCCAGCGAGCGCCACGCCGACTGCGGCAAGGTCGGCCCGCGCAGGCTGATGCGCAACAAGGCTGGGAGCTGGTTCCAGTGCTCTGCCCGCAACGCGTCCGGAATCGGCGAGTCGTCACGCTTGAGCAGATGCAGCACTGCGCTGAGCGGAGCGCGCAACACACCGTCGTCAATGGTCTGATCGGCCTGCCCCATGCGAAAACCCACGGTGATCAGATCGACGGCGACCGGGGCATTGTCATCAAGCATCGCTTGCGGCAAGACAATGCTGCCAAACAGTTGCGTCAGTTGTTTCAACGCGGGCCGATGAGCCAGGGTCCAGGCGGTCAGGCGGGCGCTGCCTTGATAGTCGCTCCAGTCAAGCTCACCGATGTCTTCAAGCGTGTTGCTGTGCAATTGCAACTCGGCACCGATGCCGTTGATGACGATGGCGACGCGCGTGGCCATGCACGCTTCGGCAGCGACGATCTCGAACCAGAACGCATTTTCACCGCTGCCGATCTGCCAGCGGCGATGTCGAGCATGCGCCTGTTGCAATACAGCCAGCGCCTCTTTGCTGATTCTTGGCAGGCGCTCGCGCAGCACCGGCCCACTTTTCTCGGGCGCGCTCAAGCGTAGCCCATCGTCAGACGCACGAGATCAGGCAGATTGCGCACACCCAGTTTGCTTATCATGTTGGCCCGATGTAGTTCGACGGTCTTGATACTGATGCCGAGTTCATCCGCGACGACCTTGTTCAGTTTGCCGGCAACCACCAGTTCCATGACTTGGCGCTCGCGCGGGGTCAGCAACGCCAACCTTGCTGCGGCTTCCGGATTGCGTGTCGGACCCTCGGCCAGTTGGGCGAATGCCTTGCGGATTGCGCTGATCAAGGTGTCTTCATCGAACGGTTTTTCGATGAAATTCACAGCCCCGTTGAGCATCGCCTGAACCGCCAGCGGCACGTCGCCGTGGGCGGTGATGAAAATCAGCGGTAAACGGCAGTTGCGTCGCAGAAGCTCCTCATGCAGCTCGATGCCACTCATTCCCGGCATGCGAATATCACTGACGATACAGGCCGGCGCACCGTCCTCACGGGTACGTTCCAGCGCCAGCAGGAATTCGCGTGCGCCGGGATAATCGCGAATCGCGAACTCTGCAGTTTCCAGCAGCCAGGCAGTCGAGCGCCGGAATGCGTCATTGTCGTCGACCAGATGGACCAGTGGTTTGCTCATGACAATTCCTCAAGATCCGCTGGCGGCAGGGTGAAAACAAATACGCTGCCGCCACCGGGGTTGGGCTCGACGTAGAGCCGTCCCTGGTGGTACTCGATGATCGAGCGACAGATTGCCAGGCCAATTCCCATGCCGTCGGCCTTGGTCGTGAAAAACGGGGTGAACAAGCGCTCACTTTCCGTCGGCGACAGGCCGCAGCCATTGTCGGCGACGCGGAACTCGATCTGATCGTCGAGGTTACGCAACGCGCGTACCTGCAACTGGCGAAGTTCCGGCTCACGCTCGCGCATTGCTTCAATACCGTTCTTGGTCAGATTCAGCAGCACCTGCTCGATCATGACCCTGTCCGCATGCACGCGCGGAAGCTCCGCCGGGATCTCGACACTGATGCAGACGCGTTGCTTGTCTGCCTCCAGAGCGAGCAAGCGCAACACTGTGGCAACCAGTTCCGCTGGTACCTGCGCTTCGCGCCGCGGTTCGCGTGCACGGACGAATTCGCGCAGGCGAGTGATGACCTGGCTGGCATGAACCGCCTGAGCGCGCGCGTGCTGCAATGCTTCGCCGAGGCGACCATTATCCAAACCATCGCGTTCAAGCAGGTGCAGGCCAACACCGAGGTAGTTGATGATTGCCGCGAGTGGCTGATTCAACTCGTGGGCGAGGGTGGTCGCCATCTCGCCAACCGACATGCTGCGTGAAGTAAACAGCAATTTTTCGTGCTGACTTTTGTGTGCGCTTAGCGCTTGCTGGCGCTGGCTGATATCGGTCGCGCTGATCAGGATGCCGTGGAACGATCCGCGCCGCATCGGCGCGCAGGTGATCTCATACCAGCGCCGGGTCGGCGCATGAAAAACTTCCTCCGTCTGCATCGCTTCAATCGTCGCGTTCAGATTCAGACTGTGAAATTGCTCAGCCAGCGCGCTGAGTGTCGGGGGTTGTCCGAACGCCTCCACGAACAATGTGTTCGCCACTGACAGGTTGGCGCCGTCGGCGTCGAACAGGGCGCAGGCGATCGGCATTGCCGCCAGCAGCAGGTCGACATCGGGCAAATATCCAGTCGCTTTGGAACGTGCTGTCATGGCAGGCTTGTCCCGCGATTGTTCTCTGACCACCATCCGACCATCCTCAACTGGGAACCGCGCGCGATGCTTGTCCAAGCATTGGCGCGCCTCTCGTTCGCGTCGCGCGGACCCTCACACTCCAAGGATTATTATGCAATCGAATTCTGTTCATTTTCGTTCATGCCCCGCGCTCGCAATTGGCCTGATGCTGACGACTCCCTCGTTTGCACAGGAAGCTAATCCGTCGGTGAGCTTCAGCGTCATTTCAATGCTCGTGCCTCTCGTTCTGGTGCTCGCGGCGATGGTTGGCGCGTTGATTCTGGTCCGTCGACGTTTCGGGATTGCCTCCGGCGATGGCCCGATGCGGGTGCGTCAGGTGCTCGCGGTGGGTCCTCGTGAACGCGTGGTCATGATCGACATTGATCGGCACACTGTAATCCTCGGAGTAACCAGCGCAAACGTCTCCCAAATCGCTGTATTGGATCGTATCAGCAGCAACATCACGGCCGTTGCAGACGAACAACGCAAGTCCTAAATGCGTGAAGTGTGACTGCGCTCACCATTTGAGGAAATGCATCGACTTTGTCTTCGCAAGACAACATTTCGTGTCGATTTCGTATGCTAGGCTCGAAATCGAAATCAGGTTGACGAGCTTGCAGTAACGGACCTTTGGCCCGCTTCCGCAACGTGAGATTGTCGCTGTCATAAGACGGTGACGGCGATCTGGACGCTGAGAGCGCGCACATGAAATACGCTGGACCGGTGTGCAAATCCAAGACCCGTAGCGACTGCGATGATCAGAGCGTGGGCCTGCACACGTGTGCTTGTCCCGACGTCATCTGCGCGCACAGTCGCTTGACGGGGGTGGCCCGGTGAGTGCGGCCGTCACGGCGTTCTTCAGCGGGCGCAGCTATAGCGATATCGTGCTCGCGTTTGGCGTGGTCGCCATTGTCGGCCTGATGATCCTGCCGCTGCCGATTTTTCTTATCGACATGCTCGTGGCGGTCAATATCCTGATCGCGATTGGCTTGTTGCTGCTCGCGATCTACATTCCCTCGCCGGTCGCGTTTTCAAGCTTTCCCAGCGTGCTGCTGATCACCACCTTGTTCCGGCTGTCGCTGTCGATCGCGATCACGCGCATGATTCTGCTTGAGGCCAACGGCGGCCACATCATCGATACCTTCGGCAACATGGTCGTCGGTGGAAACTTGGTGGTCGGTATCGTGATTTTTCTGATCATCACCGTGGTCCAGTTCATCGTGGTCGCCAAGGGTGCGGAGCGGGTTGCCGAAGTCGCCGCGCGGTTTACCCTTGATGCCATGCCCGGCAAGCAGATGTCGATCGATTCGGATCTGCGTTCCGGCCTGATCGACAAGGACGAGGCGCGTCGTCGTCGCCGTCTGCTTGAGTCTGAAAGCCAGTTGCACGGCAGCCTTGACGGCGCAATGAAGTTCGTCAAGGGCGATGCCGTCGCCGGTATCGTGATCATCATCGTCAATTTGCTGGGTGGCTTGACGGTCGGTGTAATGCAGCTTGGCATGCCGGTTGGCGAAGCCGTGCACACCTACAGCATCCTGACCATCGGTGATGGTCTGGTGTCGCAGATTCCGGCCCTGCTGGCTTCGATTTCCGCCGGCCTCATCGTGACCCGCACCACAGGGGAAGAGGATCACAAGCACCTGGGTGATGCGATTTCTAAGCAGATCAGCAAGGAGCCGAAGGTTTCTGTGATCGCCGGCCTGATCGCCTTGATGCTGTTGTTTGTGCCGGGTTTTCCGAAACCCGCATTTCTGCTGCTCGCCGTCGGGCTGCTGGGGTTCTCCGCGTGGCGTCTACGCGATCGCTTCGCCGTGTTGCGCCGCTTGTTCAAGGTGCCGGAACCGAGCAGCGAACTGGCCATGCGACCTGAGACTCTGCTCGACGGCGATTTCACTCCGATCCCCGGCCTGCTTCTGGAAATCGAGCGTGGCGCCGGAACGGCAATCGGGCCGGGTCAACTGCGTGATTCGATTTCACAAATGGTTGCGGACCTGCGCGATGAGTATGGCGTACCGATTCCAACGCCAAGCGTCCGTTCCAACGAACATTTACCGGCTGGCGGCTATCGCCTGTATGCGTTTGGCGTGCGCATCTGCACCGGTGTAGTTCGTCCACAGGGACGTTTCCTGCCCGAACCGCCGGCCGAAACCGGTGGCAGGAAGCTTGTCGCGACGGCCAATGCGTTTGTGCCGGCGTTCGACGGGGCGTGGCTGGAAGACGGCGATGCCAAAACCAGTAAAGCGCCGGTAAATGCCGCGGTTTTCGAGCCGATGCAGGTGCTTGTCGAGCACTCACGCATGGCGATCGCGCGCCATCTGAGCTTGTTTCTGGGCATCCAGGAAACCTCCAATCTGTTTACCTCGATGACCCGTGACTATCCGGATCTGATCAAGGAGATGCTGCGCGTGCTGGCGCCGAACCGGGTCGCCGAGGTGCTTAAACGCCTGGTCGATGAAGGCGTGCCGATCCGTAATCTGCGCGATGTTTTCGAGGCGATCACCGATGCCGGCAGCCGCGAGAAAGACATCGTGGTGCTTACCGAGTACGTTCGCGTCGCCTTGCGTCGGCATATCAGTGATCGCCACGCAGCGGAGGATCGCAGTCTCAAGGTGCTCGTCGTGCATCCTGAGCTTGAGGACAAGTTGCGCAACTCGGTGCGGGTAAGCAGTGCTGGAAGCCAGCTTGCGATCGACCCGGAGCTGGCGGCGAATGTGCTCGGTCAGATTGGTGAGTGGCGACGCAGCGAAGGCGGCAGCAGTGGAATGGTTCTGCTCGGTTCGCTCGATGTGCGCCGACACCTGCGCAAGCTGATTGAGGTCGATTACTTCGACCTGCCCGTGTTGTCGTTTCAGGAGGTGGTGCCCGATGTGAAGCTGATTCCGCTGGGACAGATCAATGGCTGAGTTGATCCTTGACTCGGGGCAGGGAGTGCCTTCGGTTCGTTTATTTTCTATTGAAAAGAATAATGGCAAGAGGTGGAGCATGTTGCGATTCAAAGGGGACTTGGCGAGGTGGTTGGGTGGGTTTCTCGCCATTGCATTGCTGTCGGCATCTGTTTGCGCGGCGCCGATTCCATTCCAGCGTGGCAAGGTCGCTTACGACCTGCAAGGAGAGGAACTCAAGCAGTTCCTGACCCGCTTCTTCGCCGAACAAGGCATGCAAGTGGTCTTGAGCCCATTGGTGGAAAGCCAGGGTGGAACGCTCAACGGCCCGCGCAGCGGCAGCCCCGAGCAGGTGTTCCGCAGTGTCGCCAGGGCCAACCAATTAACTGCCTATTACGATGACTCGGCGGTTTATATCTACAAGCAGAACGAGCGCATTACGCGCTATTTCGCCGTGCCCAGCGCGCGCGTCGAGGATTTCGTGAGCGCATTCCACGAGATGCGACTGGGCGACTCGGAAAATACCTTCAACGCGCGCTCCGACAGCGTTGACCACCTCGGCGACCATGCGCGTATTCACCTTGAAATACGCCTGGGCGGCCGATACCAGCTTCACCGCAGGTAGTCGCGAGATCAACGTGCCGGGCGTAGCCAGTATCCTGCAGCAGCTCATGTACGGTGCCGAGCAGCTGGGCAGCTTTGCCGCTGTGCGCGATAGCGCCGTGCGCACCAATTCGCTGTCACTGAAGGGCCGCGGCCTGGCCGCTGGAGCCGAACGCGAAGCGCAGGGTCAGCTGCCGCCTCCGGCACGTCCGCCTGGTCAGGAGATGTTCGCGGAAGATGCTGACAGCGTGCAGCACTCCGCCGCGCGACGAGGCAACGCCGCAGGCGATATCCGCATCGTGGCTGATCGCTACCGCAACGCGATCATCGTCCGTGATTCACCGGAATCGATGGCGTTGTATGCCGACCTGATCCGCCAGCTTGATGTCGAGCCACGCATCGTGCAAATCGAAGCGACGATCATCGACGTCGACAAGCGCAAACTGCGCGACATCGGTATCGACTGGCGCTGGAAGAACGGACGCAATGAGGTGCTGTTTGGCGGCGACCGGACAGTCAAGCAGCAATTTCTCAATGCACTCGGTGCCGACAACATCGATTACCTGCCACAACAGGATGCCGGTTTGCAGTTGGGCGCCATCATCGGTGATTCCTATCGCTTCATCGCCCGTGTCAATGCGCTGGCTGACGAAGGCGTGACCCATGTTGTATCGCGCCCGCAGGTGGTAACCCTGAACGATGTCGAGGCCGTCATCGAAAACACACGAACCCTCTATGTGCCGGTCAATGGGGCCTACGAAGTGGATCTGTTCAATGTGGTTGCCGGCACCGTTTTGCGGGTGACTCCGCACATCATTATTGATGAGGGACACCAACGCATCCGCTTGATGGTCAGCATCGAGGACGGCGACGTCAGCATCAGTTCCACCAATTCGCGCAACCAGATCGTCAACTATCCCAGCGTGACGCGTGCTGCGGTGAACACTCAGGCGCTGATCAACGAAGACGAGAGCCTGTTGCTGGGAGGCTTGGTACGCAACATGAGCGGCACCGATGTCGACAAGATTCCGGGGCTGGGTGACATTCCTGTGCTGGGTCGGCTGTTCAAGCGTGAGTCCAAGCGCCTGGAACGGATCGAGCGCCTGTTTCTGATTACGCCGCGACTGGTCCCACTCAGCTCAATCGTTGGACAGACACCGATGATCGGCACCGGAGCGGTCAGTGTTGAATCCTTGAAAGCCGATGACGAAGCACGTGAAGCAGCCGACAAGCGCGAGCGCCGCCGCAAGCGCAAGGAAGCCAAGTCGCGGGGCGTTCAGACATCTCCGGTTCAGAGCAACGCGACGATGGTTGGTGGCGTTGAACAGATAAAAAAACCGTGACTCCGGCTCGGCAAACGCTCAGCAACATGCCATGACGAGAACGAGGAAAACCGTATGAACGCAAGCGCGCAGCAACCCGACACTCACGCAGCTCAATGGAGTCTGTGTGTTCTTCGTGGCTTGCATGCCGGCGCGCGCAGCGATGGCTGTGGCAGCCGCATGCTTGTTATCGGCAGTGCGGACGACTGCGACATGATTCTCGCCGACGCCGGTGTCGCCGCACACCACGCGATTGCCACCATCGGCGCCACGGGCTGGGCCCTGCGCGCACTGGAAGGCCCACTTGGCTCTGACCCCAACAGAACCGAGCCCGGCGACTCGATCGAGCTGGAATGGTTTGACGTGATCACACTCGGCCCGGTCGCGCTGAGTGTGGGTGATGCGGACAGTCCACGCTGGGCAGAGCTGATCGAACTTCCCGAAGAGCTCATTGAGCCATCGGCAGAAGTGCAGTTGCTGAACGTGCGCAGGCGTCGGCGAAGAGGCCTGGTCGCGCTGGTCGGCTTGGCGATCTTCACGGTGACGGCGATCACAACGGCGGCCTTGCGCTCGTCGCATACACCTCCACCGCCATCGCAGCGCAGTCTGCTTGAAGACAGTGTGCGCCAGGTCGCATTGGAGAAATCAGAAATCGCCCAGGATACGCAAGGCAACCCTGCGCCTGTCCGGTTTACCGGCGCAGACGGTTTACCGCGGCAAGGGCGAGGTCGGCATCGAAGGACACTTCGGCAACAACAAAGCACTTGACGATGTGCTCGGCTCGCGCGCGCTGCGCGATGTCAAAGGACTCACCAAGGTGGCTGTGGTCAACCTCGACAAGGGTCAGCCGGAAGCCGCGCCAGTCCTGGATGACAGCGATGCCAGAAACGTGATCGCCGCTGTCGGTGGCATCGACCCGTATGTTGTCACCGCCGACGGCTCGCGCTATTTTGCAGGTGCGCAATTGCCATGCGGTGGGCGCCTGAGAGCTGTAGATGGTCAGCAGGTATTTGTCGAAGCCGATGGCAAGACGGGCACACTCGCCTGTACCGGCGCAGTGGAAATGGTTGCCCTGGGCGAAGGCGCGCTGGCCGGCCCACCGGCCCCGCAACAAACAGTCGCGATCAACAAAGACAGCAGAACGAGCAATTCCAGCAAATCAAAAAAGGGTGCTCCGGCGAAAGGCTAAGAACACCCATATCGCCGGCAAGACCGGCCAGCAAGAGGAGAGCAGCGTCATGACAACCATCAATCCCACCAACGGAAAACCCGGCATGCTCGGCGTGGATGCGTTGAGTCAGGCGGCGAGCGCCGGTATCGGCGGCAAGGAACGTCGATCGGTCGATCAAGGTGAAGCGACCAGCTGGTTTGAGGCCATGGCCGGTGCATGGGGCAAGGCGCTGGACCAGCAGGCATCAACCTTGGCCGACATGTCCGAACAGCTCAGCGCTGGCGGTGATCAGCCTTCCGCGATTGTCCAGTTGAGCGCGGAAAGCATGCGCATGCAGTTCATGTCCAACAGTGCTTCCACAGCAAACAACAGCGTCGGTCAGGCGCTTGAGTCACTGGCTCGCAAGCAGTAATCGGGTTTGGCACAGCGCCCGCTCAGGTGTGTTGTGCTGAAGTTTTCATTTGAGCAGGAGATGCATTGATGAGCATTGAAATTGCCCCGGTGATGGTCGACATGGCGATCGCCAACGCCCAGCCCGCATCGCACCAAGCCGCCTCGGTGGTCGATGTTGCCCAGTTTCAGCAGTCCTATGCCCAAGCGCAGCAGGCGCAGCAGGCTCAAGCACCCGATCAGGTGAGTGCCGCCTCGCGCCCTGAGTCGGAGGGGTTCAGAGCATTGCTTGGCAGCCTCGATTCACTCAACGGTCGCGTTGACAGCCTCACCTCACTGTCTGGCACCGCAACCGGGGCCAGTGATCTGACTCCGGGTGACATGTTGATGCTGTCGGTGCGCAGTCATCAGTTTCTGTTTCAGTGTGAGTTGACTTCCAATGTCGCCAACCGCTCGTCCGATGGCGTCCAGCAACTGTTCCGTCAGCAGTCGTAGTAGGGGTGCCTGATGCGTTGTATTTTTCGTAGCGGTTTGGTCGTGCTGATGGTGATTGCGCTCGCCGCATGCGGGCGCACGACCCTGTATGCAAACCTCGACGAAGAGCAGGCAAATCAGGTGCAGGGTGCATTGCTGTCCGCCGGCATTGATGCTGGCAAGCAAGCCGCCGACAACAAGAAGGGCTGGAAGATCGAAGTCGGCAAGGATGATTTTCCCGCAGCGGTACAGTTGTTGCGTTTGAAGGGTCTGCCCTCGGCGCCATTCGAGTCGATGGGAATGGTTTTCAAGAAGGAAGGTTTCGTATCCTCTCCGCTGGAAGAACGCGCGCGCTATCTGTATGCCATCGCGCAGGAGCTTGAGCACACGCTCGAGCAGATTGATGGCGTCATCAAGGCACGCGTGCACATCGCCCTGCCTGAGCCCGATCCGATTGGAGACAAGCAGAAATCGGCATCCGCATCGGTGGTTATCATCGAAAACACCGGCGGTACCTTGCGTGATCGGGAAACGGACATCAAGGCGATCGTGACCGATGCCGTGGAAGGTCTGGAAGACGTCAACAAGGTCACCGTGAAGTTCTTTTCACGCAACCCGCGCACGGTCTCGCCTGCAGACACCAGAGCCGTTCCGGCAACCACGCAGCCGGCTGTTCGCGCGACCGGACAATCGCTCGGCGAGACGACGGTGAGTCATGGCTGAGGTGTGGCCAAGCCTGCAGGCGACTGCGCTTGCGCAGGCGCATCCGAGCTGGTTCGAAGGCTTTGAGCCGGACTTGCTCGAGCAGGCGCGGCAGAGCCAGTACGGACGCCGCCTGCTTGCTCGCGATCTTGCTCGCCATGGTGCACCGACCCTTTTTTCCAGCATTCCTGCCGCCGTGCCGCATGCGCTCAGCAGCGAGGACTGGTTGCAGCTTGCGCGTGACCCGCTTGATACGCTGCTGCTTGATCTGGCAGCGATCGCGTTCGCCAGTGCGATCCGCGCGTGCATCAACCGCGCTGATGTTCTGCGTCTGCGGCGCGTCCTGGGTGAACCGCGCTATAGCCTTGCGCTTCGACATACCCAATCAGCCGGCGAATATGCCGAGGCGATCCACGCTGACCTCTCTCGTTCGATGATTTCCGATGACGCTCTACTCGAGACGCTACGCGCTCGCGGACGACTGGAACTCATGACCACGGCAGTCGCGGCCCATCCCGCAGCAGTGGAACGTTTGCGCCTGCACGACTCCAGCGCAGCCAGGCAGGCTACCGGACAAGCGTGGCTATCCACAGCCCAAGTGCGCAGCGCGACCCAGCATGTACGCACGAGTTCGACGGTGACCCTGAATGGTGCCGAGGTGGCCACCCATGCGTGACCCGGCAACGACCCATGCTTTGACTCAGCGCGGCACGATCATTCGCCGAGCCGACTGGAGCGCGCTCGGCGACGTGCATGCGCTGCACGCCGAGGCCGAAAAGATCCGCAGCAACGCAACTGCCGAGGTGCAGGCCGCAAGCCAGCGCGGCCATGAAAAGGGCGTTGCGCAAGGCCGCATTGAAGGGCTGGCCCAAATGGCTGCGGAACTCTTGCGCGTACAAACCGAAACGCGTGGACTGCTGCAGCGCGAAGAGGCACGCATCGCCGATTTGGCGTGTGCGGTCGTCGCGCGCATCGCGCCCCGTCTGGATGGCGGAGCGCTTGTCGCCGCACTCGTAGCCGAAGCGGCTGGCCAGTTGCAGGCCGAACAATTTCTGCACGTGCATGTGCACCCCGACCAGATCGCGGATGTCGAGATCGCGCTCGCGCGGATGCGCTCGGAATTTCCTGATGTGGAACAATTATCTGTTTTCGCCGATTCCAAACTGGATCCGCTCGGCTGCGTGCTGATTTCCGAGGCGGGCAAACTCGAAGCCGGTTTCGATGAACAGCTTGAGGCGTTGCGCCTCGCGTTGCGTCGCGCCGACAGCGATGCGGATGGTGACTCGTGAATACTCGCGCGCCGGCAAAATCGGATCCCGCCGCGCACGTGGATCCGTTGTTGAGTACGCTGTCGCGCAGTACCGGTGTGCGCCATATCGGGCGCATCGCCGAGGCGTATGGCACCTTGCTGAAAGTCACCGGCATCCATGCCGCGATCGGTGAAATGTGTGAATTGCGTACGCCAAACTCATCGCGCCTGTTGGCCGCTGAAGTGGTTGGCCTTTCCGGCAACCAGACCTTGCTTGCTCCGCTCGGCGCGCTGGATGGTTTGTCCACCGCCACCGAAGTGGTCGCAGTGGGTCGCAAGGCCACCATCGGTGTGGATGACAGCTTGCTTGGTCGCATTCTTGACCCACTTGGCGAGCCGATGGACGGCCGGCCGCTTGCCGAGTGCAAGACTCAGGTGCCCATCCAGCGCGAATCGCCGAACCCGCTAGGCCGCAAACTGATCGAGCGTCCGTTTGCGACCGGCGTGCGCGCAATTGATGCGGCGCTAACCGTCGGTGAGGGCCAGCGCGTAGGTATTTTCGCCATCGCCGGTGGCGGCAAGAGCACCTTGCTCGGCATGCTCGCGCGCGGATCCGATGCCGAGGTCAACGTGATCGTGCTGGTCGGCGAACGTGGCCGCGAAGTCAACGAATTTATCCATGACAACCTCGGCGAGGAGGGCCTGGCGCGCAGTGTGCTTGTCGTCGCGACCTCCGATCGGCCCGCCTCGGAACGTGCGCGCGCCGCCTATCTCGGCACCGCGATCGCCGAGTATTTCCGCGATCAGGGCAAGCGCGTGATGTTGTTGATGGATTCCGCGACGCGTTTTGCGCGTGCGCTGCGTGATGTCGGCCTTGCGGTCGGTGAGCCGCCGGCACGGCGCGGCTATCCACCCTCGGTTTTTTCTGAATTGCCGCGTCTGTTCGAACGCTCTGGCAACAACGAACTCGGCTCGATCACGGCGTTCTACACCGTGCTCATGGAAGATGAGGACGGTTCGGATCCAATCGCCGAGGAAGTCCGGTCTATCCTCGACGGACATATTGTACTGTCACGCAAACTTGCCGCTTCCTATCATTACCCAGCCATTGACGTGCTTGCCAGCACCAGCCGCGTGATGGGCCGCGTGGTCGACGAAGAGCACGTCCGCGCCGCCGGTCAGTTGCGCAAATACATCGCCAAGCACCAGGAGATCGAATTGCTGCTGCAATTGGGAGAATACAAACCCGGCTCGGATGCGGATGCGGATTTCGCGGTCGCGCGGATCGATGCGATTCGCGAGTTGCTGCGCCAGCCGCCCTCGTATCTGTCGCCATTCGGCGAAGCTGTCGAGGGCTTGCGGAGCCTGTTCGGATGAGTGCCGTCTGCCCGTTCAACCCGTTGATCGTGGCCCGACGCGTGCGTCGTGACAGCGCCATGAACGCAGTGACACGCTGCCGCGCAGTGGTCGATCAGCATGTCGCCCATTGCGCAGCGATCGAATCCCGCCTGCAGGCGAACGATGCCGAGCGCCAACGCGTGCGCGAGCGTTTGAGTTGCCTCCTCCAAGAGGGCACCTCGCCGGTGGAATTGAATCGACTCGACGAGCGCAGCGGGTTGCTGGTCGCTCGCGGCGGTGAAATTCAGGCCGAATTGATGGCCGCAGAGCGTGCCCTGGAAGCGGCCCGCAGCGAATTGAGCGAGGCGGTCGGCGTATTTTATCGGGCCGAGTCGAAACTCGATGCCCTCAATCAGCAAAAAGATATCTGGTTGCGTGAGCAAGCGCGCCGGCAAGACCTCATCGAGGAAGCCGCGATGGAAGACATGGTAGTCCATCGCATTGTCAATGCGAGGTGAGTGATGCGTACTGATTCAAGCAACCCACAACCCCAAAACGAAGTCCGTCGGCATGAGCGTGAGCCCTCACTGAAATCACGCGAGCCGGCACCGGCAACCGATATGGACCAGTTCAAGCGCTGGTTCGATCAACGCCTGCAGTCGGATATCGAGGCGGGCGATCGCGCGGCAATGGCTGCTACAACGGGGCTTGACGAGCCCGATCAGCGTCAGGAAACCCTGCAATGGGTGCCGGCGGAGGTTTCCGCTTTGCAGCACTCCTATCATCTCGCCAATGGCGCATCGATGGCGGCCACGGCACCGATGGTCGCCTCCCAAGGGCTCGCGGAACTGATCGAAAAGCATGTTCACCAATTGCTGGTCAGCGACTCGGCCCGCAGTGCCGACGGTCGCGATGCGCAGGTCATGTTGCGACTGTCCGACTCGGTCCTGCCAGGAACGGATCTGACCCTGACCCGCGGCGTGTCTGGATGGGAACTGCGCGCCGAAGTGAGCTCCGCCTCCGCCAGCGAAACCCTGCGCGAATGCCTGCCCGATTTGATCAAGCGTTTCGAGGCGGGTGGGTTGGGCAGCTTGCAGTTTGAGAGCGTAGTTCGCGGCTGAATGGCGGCGTGCCTGCGATCGATCAGATCAGATCAACAGAAACGCCAGCGAGACCAGACTGCCGATCGATTGGGCGCCCGTGGCGATCCACTCGGTGCGGCACTGTGAATTGACCCGCGGATCAATGCTGATTCCGGTATCGGCCAGCTCACGCAGATTGGCCGCTCCTCGCAAGCCACCATAACCCAGGATTCCGGCAGCTGCGACGAGCAGGAATGCGCCGCTCATCCCGGTTGCGCCAGCGGCCGATGCGACCCCGAGGGATGCGCCGCCGAGCAAGGTACCGACGCCGACGAAAGCCGGCACTACCACTTTCCAGATCAGATCATGGGTCGACAACTCACCGTGATTGGCCATGCTTTGCTCGTCGATCGCATCGAGTTCATTGATCGACAGGGGCTGCACACCATCGATGCCCTGCATGCGCAGGCGCAAACTGCCGTCCGCGTTGAGCACGTAGCCGCGCGAAAGCGAATCCAGAGAGGCCTCCTGGCCGTCGCTGACCTGTCCGCGCTGACCGGCGATCGGCGCATACAGCGTGCCATCGTCGCCAAGTCGCTGCGGCTGAGCCGATTGTGCCGGGGTCGTGTTGACGGCTGCTACTTTTTGATCGATGGGAGACAAGCTGGCGGAACTGCGAGCTGCAGCGGCCGGGGTGTTCTGCGCGGCTTGATTGACGGGGTCGTTGCTGGCCTGGCCACGCAAACCACCTGCCGCATGGAGGATGTCAGCTGCGCCATTTGACTGGCGACTGCCGGTGTTCTGTGCAGCCGGCACAACGGTCTCTTCGTGCGCACCCGAGCGCGACACGGAGTTCGGCGCGGACGGATTGTTGAAGCGAGTTCCTTGCATGTTTGCCAAAGCAAAACCATCGCGATTGACGTTTGCGCCGCCGCTGGATCCCGGACTCGCTGAACTGGAATGCGGGGCGAACTGCGCGGGTGAGCCGGACAACGGAGCATTCGGCGCAGTGGACTTTGGCGATGGGGTATTTGCCAACCCATGGACAGTGCCTCCGATTGTCACGGAAGCTGGGTTGCCGACACTGGTTAGCGGAGCTACGCGGTTCTCCTGACCTGATGAGAAACCGCTGACGTTCGCCAACTGCGATTCGAATACGCCGAGACGAAGCTGACCAATCGCATCCCCGAGACTGTTTCTGGATGGCCCGAATAGTCCACCCAGCGGATTGCCGGGTGACTGCGCAGCACCGGCCGGGAATCCGCTATTGAAGCTGGCGTTGGGCATGCGCCCGTCAGCGTGCCCGTTGGCCATTGCTGAAGCCGCAGGCTTGTCCACGTTGGCATGCGCTTGCGCGGATCGCGGATCAGGCGTGTTCGCCGCGTGATCCACGCCCGGTTTGCTCGTGTTGCCGGTTGCCGCCTGGTCAGGCCGGGATGCATCTGGCCCAGACGGAGAAGCGGTGTCCGCACGGGGACTCGTGCCGCTTTCCTCTCCCGCATCCGGGCCGTCGACACCCTCGTGCTGTCCTCCGTGTTGATGCGGACCACGCGCGATCACATCGTCTTCGAGGACATCAAACAACGGCGGATAGGACTGCCGTGGCTGGACGGGAGGAGTGTTCATGGTGACACCTCAATTTTGATATCCCGCGCTGCTCGCACTCGTGACAGCCATCAAGCGTCGCGGTAATCACGATGACCGCCGTACCGGGGTGCGGGCGGCCATCGAGTTATTTGCGCTAGACGATCTGGGCGAGGAAATTGCGGTCAATCGCCTGCATCCAGCCGCCCTCATTCAGACGCAGCCAAGGCCCGCCCTCGGGATTTTCATAAATGCTGGTGCCGTCATCGACGGCGGCATCGACGAGTCGCCCGGTGAATCCGAGTTGCTCGATCTTGAGGTCACCCAGTTGGTTCTGATCCAGCCCGGTTACGCGCATGACCCGATCGCCCTGGGTAATCGTCAGGGTGCTCGACAACGTCGTGCCGTTGCCGCCTTTTTCATACGGGGTCGTGTTGATGGTGATCTTGGTTCCATCGGCCAGATTGAGCGTGGTGGTGCCGTAGAAATCACCGACGCGTCCGCCATTGTGTTCAAAATGCGGATCGCCCCAGATACGGGTTTTCTCACCGGTTTCCTTGTTGGTGACGACAAATTCCGAGTTACGCTCATTGACATCGAGCGTGTAGTTGCCCAGATCGATGCTGGCGCGACCCTCACCGGTTTCGACCACCGGCCAGCCATTTGCCGAGCACGGCGAGCATTTGCATTGCGCACAATCCAGATAGTCACAAATAGCGCGGGCGTCAACCAGACCAATGCGCCCGTCGGCCGCGGCAAAGCCGATCATCGACAGCACCTTGGCGCGCTCGGCTGGATTGAGTTTGGAAAGGTCCGCGTTGTCGAGGGCGTTGGCTACCTTGTCGGCACCGTAGGTCGATTTGCAGCCGTCCAGCATCGCGTTCGCCGAAGCGCTGAACAGGGAGTCCTTGAAGGTCTGCACGACCTGCTCGACGACGCCGCCAAGCATGTGACCAAACAACGCGCTGCCCGGATACGCTGCCAGACTCGCGGCGTTGAACGGCAACAGCGAACGTCCGCCGGAAAGATTGCCCAGATTCCCGCCAAGCAAGGTGTCGAGCAACTGGCCGCTGGACTCGAACTGTCCGATCAGGCTGACCATGGCATCTGCATCGGCGGAACTGATCGCGCCGTCGGCACCGAGCACATCCAGATTGGCCAGCAGGACATTCTTCTCGGTAGCCGCAATGATTCAGCGACTGGCCGACCTCACTACGAAATTGCGCGTTCTCGAAAAATTTGTTGCCGCCAAATGCGGCTGCGCTGTCAAACATGCTCATGACTCGACTCCCTCGGATTGAACACACGTCCGAAGTGTCATCAACAGCACCAGCCAAAACCATACGGACTAGCCCTGACTGGGGAAAACCCGCAGCCGCTGCGGCCTTCGCTGGAATTCGCCGCGAGTTGTCGATACGCGCGAGTTCTCGCAGGTTACGGATCTGCGGCGTTGCCAAGCATCTGCACGAGCGGTCTGCGCAGAAGTCGTCCTGTTGGCCGCTGTTGACCACTAGGGAAATCCCTAGCCTAGGGCATGACCGGATAGGCGCCGTCGCCCGGATCCGGCTAAATCGAGCACAAGCCATCCACGGATGTTGCATTCGCGCATTCCAAACCAGAGCCTGCGAGGTCAGTCATGCCAACAGTCAACGCCGTATCCAATGCAAGCCCCTCCGCGTTGCCATCCGCCCAGGATGCGGGTTATGCGGTCCAGCGCGGTGACACCTTGTCGGCGATCGCCAGCGAACACGGCATGTCCCTGGATTCCCTGCTCGCCGCGAATCCACAGATCCGCAATCCCAA
>CAJDWX010000056.1_pt1 | contig 21020 bp, 24 predicted proteins | sample 7391741 | NCBI WGS metagenome assembly CAJDWX01 (sample SAMEA7055741, study PRJEB34461) | soil metagenome | biome: terrestrial ecosystem; feature: Peninsula; material: soil | place: Antarctica | collected 2016
GCACGCTCGTCGATCTGCGGCTCTTTCTCGCGCGCCTCGGCGAGCGAGATGCCCAGTTCGTTCGGCACCAGCTTGACGAACTTGTCGACGAACAGATACGGCAGGTCAAGCACCCGGCCAACGTCGCGCAGCACCGCCTTGGCCGCCATGGTGCCGAAGGTGACGATCTGCGACACCGCAGCATGGCCGTACTTGTCCTTCACGTACTGGATCACGCGGTCGCGCCCGTCCTGGCAGAAGTCGATGTCGAAGTCGGGCATCGACACCCGCTCAGGGTTGAGGAAACGCTCAAATAGCAGGTCGTAGGCGAGCGGGTCGAGATCGGTAATCCCCAGGCTGTAGGCGACCAGCGACCCCGCGCCGGAACCGCGCCCCGGCCCCACCGGCACGTTGTTGTTCTTGGCCCAGTTGATGAAGTCGGCCACGATCAGGAAGTAGCCCGGAAAGCCCATTTGAATAATCGTGCCGAGTTCGAATTCCAGACGTTCGGTGTATTCCGATAGCTTGGCTGCGCGCGCGGCTTCATCCGGGTAAAGGCTGGCCATCCGCTCCTGCAGCCCTTCATGCGAGCGCTGCCGCATGTAGTCGTCGAGGCTCATGCCAGCGGGCGTCGGAAAATCGGGTAGCCTGCTCTTGCCGAGTTCCAGTGTGAGGTTGCAGCGCTTGGCGATTTCAACGCTGTTCTGCAAGGCTTCGGGCAGATCGGCGAACAACTCGGCCATTTCGTCCGGTGTTTTGAAATACTGCTCGGCGGTGAACGACCGCGGGCGGCGCGGATCGCCCAGCATCATGCCCTCGGCGATGCACACGCGCGCCTCGTGCGCCTTGAAGTCATCCGGCGCGACGAACTGGATCGGATGCGTGGCGACCGCGGGCAGATTCAGCGCCGCGCCGAGATCGAGCAGGCCGTCGATCAGGTACTCGGTGTGCGGCTGGCCAAAGCGCTGCAGTTCCAGATAATAGCGGCCGGGAAACAGCGCGGCCCAGGCTTCGGCCGCCGCACGCGCGGCGTCGAGCTTGTCGTCGAGAATCGCCTGCGCGACGTTGCCGAGATCGCCGCCTGACAGCGCCAGCAGGCCGTCGCTGCCGTCGGCCAGCCAGGCGGGATCGATCTCGGCGCGGCCACGGTGGATGTTTTCCTGGTAGGCGCGGGTCAGCAGTTCGCACAGGCGGCGGTAGCCTTCGCGATGCTGCACCATCAGCAGCAGACGCGACGGCCGGTTGCGGTCGGTGGCATTCGTCACCCACACATCGCAGCCGAAAATCGGCTTGATGCCGGCACTGCGTGCCGCGCGGTAGAACTTGACCCAACCGAAGGTATTGGACAGATCGGACAGCCCGAGCGCCGGCATGCCAATCGCGCGCGCGCGCTTGACCGCCTCGCCCACCCGCACCAGGCCATCGGCGACGGAATATTCAGTGTGCAGGCGAAGGTGAATGAAATGCGGGTCGGTCATGGCAGCACAACAAAAATGCAGACGCTATTTTAACGCCGCTGGCAGGCGGCTAAAAAACAAAAGGCAGCCGAAGCTGCCTTATGCTGGAACAAGTGCCGGAAAGAAAGGTTTAATTCGCGCGGCGCTTAAATTCGTTGGTGCGGGTGTCGATCTCGATCAGGTCGCCGATATCGACGAAGGCCGCGACCGGCAGTTCGAATCCGGTGGGCTTGATGCGCGCAGGCTTCATCACCTTGCCCGAGGTATCGCCGCGCACGGCCGGCTCGGTGTATTCGACTTCGCGGATGACGGTGGTCGGCATTTCGACCGAAATGGCCTTGTCGTCATAAAACACCACTTCCAGCGGCATGCCGACGTCGAGGTAGTTCAGCGCGTCGCCGAGGTTGTCGGCTTCGATCTCGTACTGGTTGTACTCGCTGTCCATGAACACATACAGCGGGTCGGCAAAATAGGAATAGGCGCATTCCTTGCGGTCGAGCGTGACGGTGTCGAACTTGTCGTCGGCGCGGTAGACCGATTCGGTGCCGGTGCCGGTGAGCAGGTTCTTCAGTTTCATCTTGACGACGGAGGAGTTGCGGCCGGATTTCGAGAATTCGGCTTTCTGCACCACCATCGGGTCCTTGCCGATCATCACGACGTTGCCGGCGCGGAGTTCCTGTGCGATTTTCATGGGTGTGTCCTGCTGCACGCAGCGTCTGAGAATTTGAGAAAGCCTATTATTTTAACTTGTTTTCGACGAAATCCACCAGCTTGTCGGTCAAGCTGCCGACACGACCAAGGCGGTCGCACCAGGCCGCCGCGTGGACCTCGATGGCGGCCTGGTGTCGCCGCCACGCCGCCCAGCAGGACACGATGTCGCCCGCCACCGGCATGCCGTTCCAGTGCCGCCACAGCCCGCTGACGGCGCCCGCCGCAGCAGTATCCAGCTCTGCGGTGTAATGTTCCAGCAACGCGTTCAGCTTGTCCCAATGGGCGTCGTCGGCCTGCGGATATGCCTGCCACACCAGCGGGCGCGCCGCCCACTGCGCCCGCACGCAGGAATCCTCACCCCGCACGAAATTGAGATCGCACGCCCACAGCAGATGATCATATGCATCCTGATCCACGAAAGGCAGGACCTGCACCTGCAGGGCACCGCGCCGATGGACGTCACCAACCTGCAAGTGTGGAACCGCCAGCCATGTGGCCAGCTGTGGAATCACCCGGCCCTCGGGGACGAGGCAGCTCACCAGATGGATATCGGCCACCCAGGCATCGAGCAACGCAGGCAGCGCCGAATTTTCATAAGCAAACAGCGACACTCGCAATTCATCGGCCAGCGGTGCGTCCAGCCCCAGTTCGCGCCAGAACGCCGGCATACCGCCCTCCAGAAACGCGGCGCGCTGCTCGGCCAGATCCGCCTCTGCCAGCAGACCGCCGGTATCCGGCGTGTAACCGGGAAAATAGAAATACTTGGTCAGCGGCAGGCGCGGGTGCGGTGACGGCAGGCCATGGTGCCCGGCTACCCAGGACTCGGCGCTCAAGTATTCGAGATTGATCCAGACCGGTGGCGGCAACTGCGCGCTCATCGCCGCCAGATAGGATTCCGGCAGGTCGCAGCCGAATGCCTCGATCACCACCTCGGCCGGCTCGGTTACCGCGAACGGCGTGCGCCATACGCAGACCATCACACCTTCGCAAATCTGCTGCTCCGCTTCGGTCGAAATGGCCGGCCAGATACGCTGGAACGCGTGCAGGTCATCCACCCAAAGCCGCACGGTGAAGCCATGCTCGCGGACCAATCCGCGCGCCAGACGCCAGGCAATACCGATGTCGCCGTAGTTGTCGACGACGTTGCAGAAAATGTCCCAGGTGCGCATGGCGCGCATGCTACCGCATCCCGTAAAACGACGAGAGCTCCTCGCGGAGTCTTCGTCGTGTGCCCGTCCCGCTCAGTTCGACTTGCCGGACAGACAGGATTTCATCCGTTCTTGCTGGGCGCTTGCAGCCCACGCTCCCGTAGCCAGCAGCCCGCCACCAATTCGATCTGCATCATTCTCTTCATCGTGATTTCTTTTGGAGTTGAATGGAAGCCGCAGCCAAGCCCAGCCCGTTGTTTCCTCTCGCTTTACCCTTGTAAAAATTCATGCAAGGTAGTAAAAAGCAAAAAGTCTGGTTTCAAGAGCTCGACAGGCTTCGCATCACCGCAGGGACATACCGGGTAGCGCGCTTGAATTCAGATCGACGGCGATAAAAACCAGGCCGTCCAGCCATCCGCCAGCGGTTACGCCCTTCGGGACGCAATCGTGATTATTGCGGTTATGTTCGTGGTTGTGTTTATGTTCCGCCGAGGAGGAAGTTGTAATGACAACAGGTACTGTCAAGTGGTTCAGCGATGCCAAGGGTTTTGGCTTCATCACCCCGGAAGACGGCGGTGAAGATGTGTTCGCACATTTTTCCGCCATCCAGTCCAACGGTTTCAAGACCCTGAAAGAAGGTCAGAAAGTCAGCTTCGAAGTCAGCCAGGGCCCCAAAGGCAAGCAGGCTTCCAACATTCAGCCGGAAGGTTGAGTTGACGAGCTGAAACCAGAAATCCCGCCTCGGCGGGATTTCTTTTTATACCCATCTCCCGCTTCGACGGGGGTTTTTGGGTGGCATGACGCTTACATCTTCGCGACCATCACCTCGGCGAACGCGGAACACTTCACTTCGGTCGCGCCGTCCATCAGGCGTGCGAAGTCGTAGGTCACGGTTTTCGCCGCAATGGCCTTTTCCATACTGGCGACAATCAGGTCGGCCGCCTCGATCCAGCCGAGGTGGCGCAACATCATTTCCGCTGACAGGATCAGCGAGCCCGGGTTGACGTAGTCCTTGCCCGCATATTTGGGCGCGGTGCCGTGGGTGGCTTCGAACATCGCTACGGTGTCGGACAGGTTGGCGCCCGGCGCGATACCAATGCCGCCGACTTCTGCGGCGAGCGCGTCGGAAATGTAGTCACCGTTGAGGTTGAGCGTCGCGATGACGTCGTACTCATCCGGGCGCAGCAGGATCTGCTGCAGGAAGGCGTCGGCGATGACGTCCTTGATGACGATGCCGTTCGGCAATTCCATCCACGGACCCTCGCCAATCACCTTGGCGCCGAACTCGCGCGCGGCAAGTTCGTAGCCCCACTTCTTGAAGCCGCCTTCGGTGAACTTCATGATATTGCCCTTGTGTACCAGGGTCACCGACTTGCGCTGGTTGTCGATCGCGTATTGGATCGCCTTGCGGATCAGCCGCTCGGAGCCTTCGATCGACACCGGCTTGATGCCAATGGCCGAGGTCTCGGGGAAACGGATCTTGTTGACGCCCATTTCCTTTTGCAGGAATTCAATCACTTTTTTCACTTCCGGCGAGTTGGCTTCCCACTCGATGCCGGCGTAAATGTCCTCGGTGTTCTCGCGGAAGATCACCATGTCGACCTTCTCCGGTGCCTTCACCGGGCTGGGCACACCGGTGAAGTAGCGCACCGGACGCAGGCACACGTAGAGATCGAGCATCTGGCGCAGCGCGACGTTGAGCGAGCGCATGCCGCCCGAGGTCGGTGTGGTGAGTGGACCCTTGATCGAGATGACATAGTCCTTCACCGCGTGCACGGTCTCCTCCGGCAACCACTGGTCGCCGCCGTAGACTCCGACCGCCTTTTCGCCGGCGAACACTTCCATCCAGGCAATCTGTTTGTTGCCGCCGTAGGCCTTGGCCACCGCGGCATCGACCACGCGGCGCATCGCCGGGGTGATGTCGACGCCGGTGCCGTCGCCTTCGATAAAGGGAATGATCGGGGTATCGGGTACGTTTAACGAGTTGTCGGCGTTGACGGTGATTTTCTGGCCGTGGGCGGGAATCCGGATGTGCTGATAAGTCATGGGAAAGGCTCGGGTAACGTTAAAATGAGGTTCTTCCAGATGTTCGTCTGTCAGACGTGGCGCGATTGATCCTGTTCAACAAACCCTATGGCGTACTCAGCCAGTTCACCCCGGAAGGGCGCTGGCAGGGTTTGCGGGACCACCTCGCGCTTCCCGGCGTGTATGCGGCCGGCCGGCTGGACGCCGACAGCGAAGGCCTGCTGATTTTAACCGATGACGGTGCGCTCCAGAGTCGCATCGCCGATCCAAAATACAAGCTCGCCAAAACCTACTGGGCGCAAGTCGAGGGGGCACCCGACGATACTGCGCTGGAACTGCTGCGCCACGGTGTCGACCTCGGCGACTTCGTCACCCGCCCGGCACACGCGCGCCTGCTCGACGAGCCCACCGGCCTGTGGCCGCGCAACCCGCCGATCCGCTATCGCGCCAGCATCCCCACGACCTGGATCGAACTCGCGATCAACGAAGGCAAGAACCGCCAGGTGCGCCGTATGACGGCGAAGATCGGCTTCCCGACACTGCGACTGATCCGCGCCGCCGTGGGCGACTGGCAACTGGGCAATCTGCAGCCCGGAGAATGGAAAGAACTGCATGTCTGATTTATCCCCTTCAGGGCAGGCCTGGCACCCCCACATCGTCGTCGCCGCCATCGTTGAACGTGACGGCCAATTTCTCTTCGTGGAAGAGCACACCGCCGAAGGCATGCGCCTGAACCAGCCCGCCGGCCACTGGGAACGCGGCGAAACCCTGATCGACGCCGTGCGCCGCGAGACGCTGGAGGAATCCGCGCACCATATCGAACCAACCGCCCTGCTCGGCTGCTACAGCACTTATTACCGGCGCCGCGACATCACCTACCTGCGCTTCGCCTACGCCTGCACTGTGACCGGCTTCGACTCCGAACGCGCGCTCGACCATGGTATCGTGCGCGCCGTCTGGCTCACGCCCGATGAACTCGCTGTGCATCCGACTCCGCACCGCAGCCAACTGGTCATGCGCTGTGTCGGGGACTATCTCGCCGGCCATCGTTTTCCACTCGATTTCGTGAGTCATCTGTGAGTACACGCGTCGTCGTCGGCATGTCGGGCGGGGTCGATTCGGCCGTCGCCGCCCATCTGTTGAAGCAGCAGGGCTACGACGTGCTCGGCGTCTTCATGAAGAACTGGGACGACGATGACAATACCGACCAGTGCACCGCACGGCAGGATTTTCTCGACGTGCTGGCGGTGGCCGATGTGCTGGGCATCGAAGTCGAAGCGGTCAACTTCGCCGCCGAATACAAGGACCGCGTGTTCAGCTATTTCCTCGCCGAATATCAGGCCGGACGCACCCCCAACCCGGACGTACTGTGCAACGCCGAGATCAAGTTCAAGGCCTTCCTCGACGATGCGATTTCACGCGGCGCCGAGTTTATCGCCACCGGGCATTACGTCGGCAAAGGCGAGGACGCCACCGGTCGCGCCACCTTGTTGCGAGCAGTCGACAGCAACAAAGACCAGAGCTACTTTCTCTACCGCCTGAGCCAAGCCCAGCTACGCCCCGCCCTGTTCCCACTGGCGCAGTTGCCGAAGCCCGAGGTGCGCCGAATCGCCACGCAGATCGGCCTGCCCAACGCCGCCAAGAAGGACAGCACCGGCATCTGCTTCATCGGCGAGCGTAACTTCCGCGAATTCCTTGAACGCTACCTGCCGCGCAACCCCGGCGACATGACAACACCCGAGGGGCATGTTGTCGGTCAGCACCAAGGCCTGATGTATTACACCCTCGGCCAGCGCCAAGGCCTCGGCATCGGCGGGCAAAAAGACGGCAGCACCGAGCCCTGGTTCGTCGCCGCCAAGGACATGGCGAGCAATATCCTGGTCGTCGTGCAAGGGCACGACCACCCTCTGCTCAAACGCTCGACGCTCACCGCCGGCCAACTCAACTGGATCAGCGGCACCGCGCCTGACCCGGACAAGCTCTACACCGCCAAGACCCGTTACCGCCAGACCGATGCACCCTGCCGCATCACGCGGCTCGACGCCGGCATGCTGGAACTCGCATTCGACAGCTCGCAATGGGCGGTCACGCCCGGCCAATCCGTCGTGCTTTATGACGGCGAGGTTTGCCTCGGTGGCGGCATCATCTGCTGAACCCGCTACAATCGACGCATTCCAGATTTCCATCCCACCATGTCGCACGAAGCCCCCGCCCCCGCCGCCAACTTCATCCGCAACCTCATCGATGAGCACAATGCCACCGGCAAATGGGGCGGCCGCGTCGAGACACGTTTCCCCCCCGAGCCCAACGGCTATCTGCACCTGGGCCACGCCAAGTCGATCTGCCTAAACTTCGGCCTGGCACGCGATCACGGTGGTGTCTGTCACTTGCGTTTCGACGACACCAACCCGGAAAAGGAAAGCCAGGAATACGTCGACTCCATCATCGAATCGGTGAAATGGCTCGGCTTCGACTGGGGCACGCACCTCTACTTCGCGTCGAACTACTTCGACACCATGTACGCCTGCGCCGAATATCTGATCCAGTCCGGCCACGCCTACGTCGATTCGCTCTCTGCCGACGAGATGCGTAGCTATCGCGGCACACTCACCGAACCCGGCAAGGACAGCCCCTATCGCACGCGCAGCGCCGAAGAGAATCTTGACCTGTTCCGTCGAATGAAAGCGGGCGAATTTCCCGATGGCGCGCATGTCCTGCGCGCGAAGGTCGACATGGCGTCGCCCAACATCAACCTGCGCGACCCGGCCATTTACCGGATCAAGCGTGCACATCACCACAACACCGGCGACATCTGGTGCATCTACCCGATGTACACCTACGCCCACCCGATCGAGGACGCGATCGAGCACATCACGCACTCGATCTGCACGCTGGAATTCGAGGACCAGCGGCCGTTCTACGACTGGCTGCTCGACAAGCTCGCCGATGGCGGCTTCTTCACACGCCCGCTGCCGCAACAGATCGAATTCGCGCGGCTCAACCTCACCTACGTCGTGCTTTCCAAGCGCAAGCTGATCCAGCTCGTTGACGAAAAGCACGTCACCGGCTGGGACGATCCACGCATGCCCACCCTCGTTGGCGCACGCCGCCGTGGTTACACCGCCGAAGGCTTCTGCCGCTTCACCGACCAGATCGGCGTGTCCAAATCCGACGGCTGGATCGACTACAGCGTGTTCGAGGCCTGCCAGCGTGATGTGCTGAACGACAGTGCACATCGCCGCATCGCCGTGCTCGATCCGGTCAAGCTCATCATCGACAACTACCCGGAAGGCCAGTCCGAAGACTGCTTCGCACCCAACCACCCGCAGCAGCCCGACCTTGGCAAGCGCGTGGTGTGGTTCTCGAAAGAGCTGTGGATCGAGCGCGAGGACTTCATGGAGGCGCCGTCCAAGGGCTACTTCCGTTTGTTTCCCGGCAGCTCGGTGCGGCTACGCTACGGCTACGTCGTCAAATGCACCGGCTGTGACAAGGACGCGGGCGGCACGATCACCGCCGTGCACTGCGAGTACCTGCCCGACACCAAATCCGGCACCCCCGGCGCCGACTCGGTCAAGGTCAAAGGCAACATCCATTGGGTGAGTGCCGCGCATGCGAACGAAGCCGAGGTACGCCTATACGACCGTCTGTTCAGGACCGCACAACCGGGCCAGGAAAGCGGCGAATTCCTCGACGACATCAACGCCGATTCAGTCAAAGTGATTCGTGCCCAACTGGAGCCCGCACTGAAAGACGCCGCCCCGGAGGACCATTTCCAGTTCGAACGTCACGGCTATTTCGTCGCGGATCGCGTCGATTCAAAGCCGGGCGCGCCCGTGTTCAACCGGACGGTGATGTTGAAGGATTCGTGGGTGAAGGGTACTTGATAGGGGTCTGTCCGATAGCACGGCAACATTTTCCAGACTAATTTGACGGTCGCCGTACTACCGTCATACCCAGCGCCAAAAATGACGGTATACCACGCAATGTAACGAGACAAGAAAAAACCCGCAATCCATTGCTGGGTACGGGTTTTAGGCACTTCCTGATACGTCTTGATATTGAATATTGGTGCCGCTTGTCGGATTCGAACTGACGACCTACCGCTTACAAGGCGGTTGCTCTACCAACTGAGCTAAAGCGGCGACGGGCGACATTATAGCGATGTCGCGCACTTGGTTGAGCGACTACTTGACGACTTTGAGCGAGGGCTTGCCTCGGGGTGGAGTGGGCGATTCGTCCGGCGCGGCGGGAAGCGACTCCGTGGACGGCTCGGATGCGTCGACCGGTTCGAAATGCAGCCCCTGACCATTCTCGCGTGCGAAGATCGACACTACGCGGTCTACCGGAATGGAGATCTCATGCGAGACGCCACCGAAGCGCGCAGAAAACTGGATCCAGTCATTGTCCATCGTCAGATTCCGGGTGGCCCCGACACTGACATTCAGCACGATCTGTCCATCCTTGACGAAACCGTGCGGCACGCGAGTACGCGCATCAACCGCCACCAGCAACTGCGGGGTATAGCCCGAGTCCGCACACCATTCATGTAGTGCGCGGATCAGGTAAGGCTTGGTCGATATCTCAGCCACCACACCCTGCCCGTTTACTTACGCAATGCCTTTTCGGTGGGCGTCAGCGCGCTGATGAAAGCGGGGCGGCTGAACAGGCGTTCGCGGTACTTGAGCACCGGCGCAGCCACCTTTGGCAGTTCGATGCCGTAATGCTCGAGACGCCACAACAGCGGGGCAATCGCCACGTCAAGCATGGAGAATTCATCGTTCATCAGGTATTTCTGCTTGGTGAGGATGGGCGTTAACTGCGACACACTGTCGCGGATTTCCTGACGCGCCTTGTCCGAGGCCTTGCCGAGACTGTGTTCGAGCGTATTGACGTGGGTGAACAGGTCCTGCTCGAAATTGAACAGCCCAGACGGGCGCGGGCACGCATGACCGGATCCGGCGGCATCAGCTGCGGATGCGGAAAACGCTCATCGATGTACTCATTGATGATGTTGGATTCAGTCAGGATCAGGTCACGCTCGACCAGCACGGGCATCTTGCCGCTCGGGCTGATGCTGGCGACTTCTTCCGGCTTGTTGTGCATGTCCACATCGATGACTTCAAAATCCATGTCCTTTTCGAACAGGACGATGCGGCAGCGATGGCTGTACGGGTCGGTACTGCCGGAATACAGGGTCATCATGGCGGGGGCTTCCTCTCGTGTTGCAAGTAGTGCGTGGTTTAAAGCTTAAAACGTCAACAGCCGGACACAGTCCGGCTGTTGACGAAAACGGCCGGGCCAGTTCAGTGAATGTCTTTCCAGAACTCTTTCTTCAGGTAATAAGCCACCACGAAGAAGACCGCCAGAAACGCCAGAACCAGCAGCCCGAGCCGTTTACGCTCGAGCTGGGCAGGTTCGCCCATCCACGTCAGATAGTTGACCAGGTCGCCAACCGTGGCGTCGTACTCGGCGAGGCTCACGCTACCGGGCTTGGCCAGCTCGAGGCGTTCGATCACTTCATGTCCGCCTTCCTTCTTCATGACCGGAACCATTTCGCCTTGCAGGTCCCATAACGCGTGTGGCATGGCGACCTTGTCGAAGACGACGTTGTTCCAGCCCGTGGGACGCGTGTCGTCACGATAGAAACTGCGCAGATAGGTATACAGCCAGTCGGGGCTCCGTGCACGGGCGATCACGCTGAGATCCGGCGGGGGAGCACCGAACCAGAGCTTGGCCTCCTTTTTGTCCATGCTGACCGTCATGGTCTCGCCCGGTTTTTCGGCCGCGAACATCAGGTTGTCCTTGATCTGCTCTTCGGTCAGCCCCAGGTCCTCCATCCGCGAGTAGCGCATGGATACCGCACTGTGACAGTTGAGACAGTAGCTCACGAAGAGGCGCGCACCTCGCTGCAGAGACGCCTGATCGGACAGGTTGACGGGCGCCTTGTCCAGTTTCGGCCCCTCGGCGGCAAACGCGATGACGGGCACCGCCATCAGCAGGAAAAGAATAGTCTTCAAGCGTTTCATTTAGCCAGTCACCCTTTCCGGTTCCGGTTTGGTTTTGTCAATCGCGGTATACCAAGGCATCAACAGGAAAAACAGGAAGTAGATCACTGAGAAGATCTGGGCAAAAATCGTTGCCACCGGGGAGACCGGCAGCAGGCCCAGATAGCCGAGACCGATAAAGGACACGACGAACAAGGCCAGCATGGTCTTGTAGATCGGGCCACGATAGCGGATCGACTTGACCTTGCCACGATCAAGCCAAGGCAGGAAGAACAGCATCACGATCGACAGCCCCATCGCCATCACACCAGGGAACTGCGAACCGAACATCGGCGGCACCGCACGCAAAATGGCGTAGAACGGCGTGAAATACCAGAGCGGTGCGATGTGCGGCGGCGTCTTCAGGGGATCGGCTGGGATGAAGTTGTTGGCTTCGAGGAAATAACCACCCATCGTGGGGCCGAAGAACACGATTGCCGAGAAGACCATCAGGAAGACGATCACGCCGACGATGTCCTTCACCGTGTAATACGGATGGAATGGAATGCCGTCGAGCGGAATGTGCGTCACCGGGTCTTTGTGCTTCTTGATCTCGATGCCGTCGGGGTTGTTGGAACCGACTTCATGCAGCGCCACCAGGTGCACCGCAACCAGTGCGATCAGCACCAGCGGAAGGGCGATGACATGGAAGGCGAAGAAGCGGTTCAGCGTGGCATCCGAAATCACGTAGTCGCCGCGAATCCAGAGCGACAGATCGTCGCCGATGAACGGTATCGCGGAGAACAGGTTGACGATCACCTGCGCCCCCCAGAACGACATCTGGCCCCACGGCAGCAGATAGCCGAGGAAGGCTTCGGCCATCAGTGCCAGGTAGATCAGCACGCCGAAGATCCAGATCAGTTCGCGTGGTTTGCGGTAGGAGCCGTACATCAGGCCGCGGAACATGTGCAGATAGACGACAACGAAGAACATCGCGGCGCCGGTGGAGTGCATGTAACGAATCAGCCAGCCCCAGTCGACGTCGCGCATGATGTATTCGACAGAGTCGAAGGCAAGCGCCGAATCCGGCTTGTAGTTCATGGTCAGGAAAATGCCGGTGACGATCTGCAATACCAGCACCAGCAATGCCAGCGATCCGAAAAAGTACCAGAAGTTGAAATTCTTGGGCGCGTAGTACTCGGACAGATGCGCCTTGTAGGTCGCAGTCAGGGGAAAACGGTCATCGACCCAACCCATCAGTTTTTGCAGGGCAGACATTTATTCAGGCTCCTTTTGCGTCGACACCGATCTGAATCGTGGCGGCACTGAGGTATTGATAGGGTGGAATCACCAGATTGGTCGGTGCCGGCACGCCCTTGTAGACACGCGCGGCAAGGTCAAAAGTGGAGCCGTGACAGGGACAGAAGAAGCCGCCGGGCCAGTCCGCGCCCAGGTCGGCCGCGCCGATTTCCCCGCGGTAAGTGGGCGAGCAGCCGAGGTGGGTGCAAATGCCGACCGCTACCAGATATTCCGGCTTGATCGAGCGGGTGGCATTCTTGCAATAGGGGGGTTGCTGCGGCATGTCGCTGTTGGGATCGACCAGTTTGGCGTCGTGCTTGCCGAGCAGGTCGAGCATTTGCTGGGTGCGGTTGACGATCCACACCGGTTTGCCGCGCCATTCGGCCGTCAACACCATACCGGGCTCAATTTTGCTGATATCCACCTCAACCGGTGCGCCGGCCGCCTTGGCGCGGGCGCTCGGCAGCATGCTCATCACCAGCGGCACCGCCACGCCCACTACGGCGACCCCTCCCACAGCGCTGGTCGCAGCGATCAGGAATTTACGTCTGCGCGTGTCCACTTTTTGCCCATCGGCTTCCTGGCTCATGTTTCCCTAACCTGAACGTGTTGCGATAAAAGCGGCATTCTAACCAAATTGCCCCCCTCACCGGAAGCCTGTTGTGACAAAAGACGCAACCGTCGCCTGCGCTAGGATATAATCGCCCAGCCCGAAAATTACGCCAAGCCACTGAATTTAATCGAAATGCATATACGTAAACTCTGGTTGCTCTTCGCACAAACCACCACCGTGGCACTGGGCGTGTTGTTCATCATTGCCCTGTTCAAACCCGAGCTTCTGCGCTGGCAGAGGCAAGCGCCGAGCCTGACCATCCAGCAGGCAGCACAACCCGCTACCCGTGCATTCACGCCCATCGAGTCATTAGCCCCTGCGGCCCAGAAAGTGATTCCGGCAGTAGTCAACGTCTTTACGCAGCAAAAGGTCCGCAGTCCGGCCCGCCCTGCCATGCAGGATCCAATTTTCCGCTATTTTTTCGGTGACCGGCTGGATGCGCGTCCGCGCGAAGTCTCCAACTTGGGGTCCGGCGTGATCATCAGCGCAAACGGCTACATCCTCACCAATCAGCATGTGGTCGAAGCCGCCGATGAAATCGAGGTCGCGCTGGCCAACGGCAAGACTGTGCCGGCCCACGTCGTTGGTGCCGATCCGGAGACGGACCTGGCGGTTCTGAAAATCGATGCCGGCGGCCTGCCGACGATCACCTTCGCCGAACCCGACAGCCTCAAGGTGGGCGACTGGGTGCTGGCGGTCGGCAATCCCTTCGGCGTCGGCCAGACCGTCACCGCCGGCATCGTCAGCGCACTCGGACGCTCCCATCTGGGCATCAACACCTTCGAGAATTTCATCCAGACTGACGCTGCGATCAATCCCGGCAATTCGGGTGGCGCGCTGGTCGATTCCTCGGGCAATCTGGTCGGGATCAACAGCGCAATTTATTCGCGCACCGGCGGCTCACAGGGCATCGGCTTTGCCATTCCGGTCAGCATTGCACGCCAGGTGATGGAGCAGATCGTCAAGACCGGCAGCGTCACGCGCGGCTGGGTCGGCGTCGAGGTACAGGATATGAGCCCCGAACTGGCCGAATCATTCAGCCTGAAAAGTGCGCAAGGCGCATTGATCGCCGGGGTGCTGAAAGGCGGGCCAGCCGACGTCGGTGGCATCCATCCAGGCGACATCCTGATGGCCGTCAACGGCAGCACGGTGGCCGACTCCTCATCGCTGCTCAATCTGATCGCCGCGCTCAAACCGGGTGAAGACACACAGCTGACCGTCGCGCGCAAACAGAAGACATTGAACCTGAAGGTCCAGGTCGGCCGACGCCCCACACAGCGGCTGGTGGACCCGACCCCGGTGCCCGAGATCAACTAATCCGGTTGTATGTGCGCCAGTACACGTACGCGCGTGGGATAGGCGTACGGGTCCTGTTCCATGGCTGGCACACGCCAGCGGGCCGCACGCCGCGCCAACCGGTTCAACGCAGGATCCGGCAAGCGCAGACTGGCGAGGATGAGCACGTCGGACGGCGAATACAACGCGTCATCGACCAGCGCCGGTTCGGCCTGAAGGGTCGCCAGCAAAGGTCGCACCTCACGTTTCCATCCCTCCGGATGCCAGAACAATTGCCAGGCGGTGTGGGCAAACCGCCTGGCACGCTCGCGCGATTGTGTGTTGCCCGTGGCATCGGCATGGTCGAGCAGGCCCTGCACCACATAGGCATAATCCTCCAGTTCGGCGTCCGACAGGATCTGGCCATCGCGTGCCATCGTTTTCACCAGATGGTCGCCCTTCGCCAGATGCGTCAGCAGAAAATGCTGCAGACGATCGGCCTCCCCGCGGTAGGCCGGGTCGAGCTTGCCGGCCTGACTGAATGCCGACAACGCGAGACCGTTCAGACCGGCATTCCGCTTGTCATCCCTGGGCAGGCTGCGCATGCGCCTGACGGGATACAAGATGCGCGCGGCTTCAGCCAGCAACGGGCGTTCAGCCGCGGTCGGAGCAACGTATTCCGCGGGTAGGTAGCCCGCCTCGAAGCTGCTCGGCGCATCAAGGCGCCACACACGGCGAACGGCTGCATATACCGCCGAAGGCAGACGCCGTTTCAGTTCATCAGTCGACCACAGATACGTGGCACCTTCGCGCCCGGCCGCATCGACCGCCGACGTGCTGCTGAAATAGCCGCCATGCGCATCCCGCAATTCGGACTGCATGAATCCGAGCGTAGTGCGGACGATCTCACGATAACGCGGCTGTTCCAATACCGTCGCAGCACGCAGATACAGCATGGCCAGTTGCGCATTGTCGTAGAGCATTTTTTCAAAATGCGGCGTGTCCCAGTCGGGATCGACGGTATAACGGAAAAATCCGCCACCAACATGATCCCGCATCCCGCGTGCCGCCATCTGATCGAATGTCAAACGCAGGAATTCGGCCAGCCTGGCATCCGGTTGCTGCACCTGCCGATCCAGCAAGGCGCTCAATTGCGGCGCCATGGGAAATTTGCTGACCTGGCCAAAACCGCCGCGCAGGGTGTCGGCCTCCTGCCACACGCCTGCCATGAACCGTTCCCAAGCCTTCTCGCTCCGTGCCGCAGTCAGCGGTGCGTCAGCAGGCTGCCCGACTGGTGGGGGTGCAGCCTGCACCGCCAGTTGACGAATGCCGGTCCGATCCGAACGCCAGCGCGCCGCAAGCTGGGTCAACAGCGTACGGAACGTGTCGGGAGGCGCATACAAGACCGCAAACACGGGATAACCTTCCGGCGTCACGAAGGCATTCAAGGGCCAGCCTGCCACGCCCTGCAGACGTGCAGAAAATGTTTGCAGCGCCTCATCCAGCCCGGTGTTGAGTTCGCGGTCGACCTTGACCGGGATGAAGTCACGGTTGAGTACGGCTGCAATCTGCGGGTCCTGGTAGCTTTCGCGCTGCATAACGTGACACCAATGGCAGGCGAAATAGCCGACCGAAACGAACAGCAGCTTGTTTTCTCGCCGCGCCCGCGCAATCGTGGCGGCATTCCATTCCTGCCAGGCCACCGGGTCGTGGCCATGCATGGCCAGGTAGGGCGACGGGTGATCGGCAAGTCGATTAACCAGAGGGACATCGCTCGCCTGCGCAGGTGACAGCAGAACCAGCAGCAGGATGGCAAGAACGGCTTCGCGCTTACACCCGAACATAGGTCCAGCCTTGCTGGAGCCGGGTAATGATTTCGCCGATGGCAGTGGGCGCCATCCGGGTAGCGGGCAGCAGCTCCACTTTGTGGCCCTCGCTAGCGAAGCGGGCCACCGTCTGGCCACACGCCACCCATTGCAGGTTTGCGTGGCGCTGTCTCATGCGTGCAATACGGTCTGCGTAAGGGTTGTGACCGGCACGCAGAAGCTCGATCCCATGGCTGTTGGCAATGACTTCAAGCTGCATGGTGCGCCCCTCTCGGTCTGCATCGTCCAGCAGTCGGTCGGCGCGATCCAGCGCTGCACGCATCTTTTCGGGTGCCGCACTGTCGATATGCAGGATGATGCGATTGGGATCGGCTTCGCGTGCCAGGCTGACCGTCCGATACCCATCTGCAACCGTGGCAGGCTGGGTGACGTCGGTCTGCCACGCCAATCCACGCAAGGCCCAGCCGCTACTCAGGCCAACGAGCAGAACCAGGCAACCGAACGCGCAGCGTTGCATCACCTGCCGACGGCGCACGGACGGCCGCGGCTCGACAGCCGGAGGCTCGGCGTACGCCAGCTTGACCATGCTACGCAGGCTGCGCAACGCGCAGACGCGCTGCGCCAGCACCGCATCTTGCTGGATCCGGGCGATCAGGGTTTCACTCTCGGCCACATCGAGTTCGCCATCGATAAACGCATGCAGAATCTCATCCGAAATAGCGGGTTTCATTTGACCCTCCTCAGCAGCGGCTGGCCCGCCGATTGCTGCATTGCAGGCCCCAGCAGGTTTTTCAGAGACGCGCGCGCGCGCGAAAGTCGGCTCATCACAGTACCGACCGGAATATCCAATATCCCGGCCACCTCGGCATAACTGAATTCCTCCAGATCGACCAGCGTCAGGACCTGGCGTTGTCCCAGCGGCAGGCGCGTCACCGCCGCGCGTACGCAAGCGATGACCCGTTCCCGATCGCAGCATGCATCGGGGGGTTCCGTCGTTGATTCGAGTTGGTCCTGCCAGTCTTCAACATCATCGAAGTCGCGACGACTGCGCAGATGGTCGAGCCAGCAGTGGTTCATGATCGACACCATCCATGCCTTCAGGGCCGATTCGTCGCGTAGCTGGCCGCGTCGCGTCCACCCCTTGGAGAGGGCTTCCTGCACCAGGTCGTCGGCCAATGCGGCATCGTGGCACCAGGCAAAGGCAATGCGGTAGAGCACCGGGCGCAGGGCTTCGATACTCGGGCGGGGCGGACCAAAAAAAAGAAGTCGGCTGAGCATGATCATGTCCGGTTGACGGGAAAGCTAGTCCTTTTATTCCAGAAAAAACCACTCTGCGGAATGGAATAAGCGTTCCAGTCAGGCCGTCTTACCTTACAGGCTTGCCGATAAGGCCGATTTATTCAATATCAACAGGAGACCTCCATGATCCGTACGCTCGCCCCGCTGCTTGCCGCTCTTTTGCTGGCTTGTGCTCCGATGGCTCACGCCGCCCAAGAGAACGAAGCTGCCGCTCCAGCCGCCGCTTACGAGGCAAAAGTTGTCTATCACATCAACGACGCTTCCGTCGCGCGCGCCGCCATGAACAATATCAACAACGAACTCAACGCCAGTCCGAACGACAAGATCGTCGTGGTAACCCACGGTAAAGGGATCGATTTTCTGCTCAACGACGCCAAGGACGACAAAGGTGCCTTCGAGGCCCAGGTTGCCGCCCTGACGAATCGCGGCGTCGATTTCCGCGTCTGCAATAACACGCTCAATTCCCGCAAGCTGGGTCCGGACGCGGTCATCATGGAAGCCAAGGTGGTGCCGTCCGGCGTGGCTGAACTTGCCCGCCTCCAGGCCAAGGAAGGCTACGTCTACATCAAGCCCTGAGCAGGCCATTCATTCACGCCGCCGGCAATGACGGCGTCTTGCGATACCCCGGTTTCGTACCCGGAAACGTATTCACAAAAATCGACGGGATTCGACTGAGCCTCCTCCTGCAGCGGCCAACCGGCCGCGTTTTTTATTCTGCGCGAATGAAGTGCTCGCGGTAGTACTTCATCTCGTCGATGGATTCATAGATGTCGGCCAGCGCCTCATGCTTGTTGGATTTCTTGAACGCTTCGGCCAGTCCCGGGCGCCACCGCTTGGCCAGTTCCTTCAAGGTACTGACGTCCAGATTGCGGTAATGGAAGAACGCTTCCAGTTGCGGCATGCAACGTGCCATGAAACGGCGGTCCTGACAGATCGAGTTGCCGCACATTGGCGAGGTCCGGGCGGGCACGTGCTGTTTCACGAATTCCAGTATCTGCGCCTCGACCTCGGCCTCATTCAGCCGGGAGGCCTTGACACGGTCGATCAGCCCCGACTTTCCGTGCGTTCCCCTGTTCCAGCTGTCCATGGCCGCCATCACCTCGTCGGGTTGATGCACGACCAGCACCGGGCCTTCGGCCACGGTGTTGAGGTCGGCATCGGTCACGACAATGGCGAGTTCGATGATGCAGTCGGTATCGGGCGACAGGCCGGTCATTTCCAGGTCGAGCCAGAGCAGATGCGTGGGGTTCAGGGCCATATCAGCATTCCTTCTAAAAACAGGCCGCCATTTTCGCACACGATGCATTCGGTGCTAGCGCAATTGCGAACCAGTGACGATAATGGACGGACAAGCACGAGGAGATTCTCATGAAAACCGCAATCACTTTTGTCAGTGGTGTCCTGCTGGCCAGCGGTGTTTACGCCGCACCGTTTGCCAAGGGCGACCCCAAGATCGGCAAGACGCTGCACGACAAGGCCTGCATCAGCTGCCATGTCGGCATGGTCGGCGGCGACGGCAGCAAGATGTACACGCGGGCCGATCACAAGGTCAAGACCGCGCCGCAACTCGCCGCCCGCATTTCCGCCTGCAATGCCAACACCGGCGCCGGCTGGTTCCCGGAAGACGAGACGAACGTCGCTGCCTACCTCAATCAGCAATATTACAAATTCAAATAAGGATTCCTGTTTATGACCACCATTGTCGAAGAGCTGGTCCGCAAGAAATGCGCACCTTGCGAAGGTGGGGTCGCGCCAATGACCGATGCGCAGATTGCGCCCATGCTGAAAGGCCTCGCCGGCTGGCAGCGCGATGGCCTCAAGATCGTCAAGGAATACACGTTCAAGGATCATTACCAGGCCCAGGCTTTCACCAATGCGGTGATGTGGGTATCGCACCGCGAAGACCACCATCCCTACCTGCTGGTCGGCTACAACACCGTCAAGGTCGAATACTGGACTCACGCGATCGACGGTCTGTCCGAAAACGACTTCATCTGTGCAGCCAAGGTGGACAGCCTGCTTGATATCTAGGTATCAGTCGGACTTGAAGAGGTTCAAGTCCGCTATCATTTCATCCGTTGATCTATACATTTCAACCCAACAGGATGGAATCGCATGAACTGGATGGAAATCATTGGTGTCCATGTGATGTGGAAACAGCGTTTGATTGCGTATCTGTCGGGGAAAAGCGAGGAGCAGCTTGATCCGGATATCATCAGACTCGATGACCGCTGTGCGTTAGGCAAGTGGATTTATGGCGAGGGCAAGCCGATGGAAACACTTCCGGGTTATGAAGAAGTGCGCGAGTTGCACGCCACCTTCCATCAGAATGCCGCCGAGGTCGTCAGCCTGCATCAGGCCGGCCAAACGGCCGAGGCCGAAATCTTGCTGAACGGCGGTTATTCCCGCCTGTCGGAGAAGCTCAAACACCGCCTTCTCGGACTCTCCCATCAGGTCAAGGCCGCCAGCGACGGAATTCCCCGATTCTGAACACGCTACAAGGCCAGGTCATCGCGGCGCACAGCCGCCGATTCATAGTCGACGTTCCCGGCCATGCGCCGCTACCGTGTCTCGTTCAGGGGCGTCATCTGCGTGTCGTATGTGGCGACGTCGTCAATCTCCGGTTAACTGGCAAGCAAGGCGTGATCGAGAGCCTGGAGCCCCGAACCAGCCTGCTCTTTCGCTCTGACGCCTTCAAGACCAAGGCCATTGCCGCCAACGTCACCCAACTCGCAGTGGTGGTGGCCGCACGCCCGAGCTTTTCGACGGAACTGGTGCAGCGCTGCATCCTCGCCGCCGAAGACCAGGATATTGTCAGCCTGTTGATTCTCAACAAGGCCGATCTGCCTGAAACACCGGTCGCACGCGAACGCCTGGAGCTACTCACCCGCCTCGGATACCCGCTCGTCACCTTGTCGGCATTGACCGATCCCGCACCGTTACGGCCGGCCTTGCACGGTCATACCACCCTGCTGATCGGACAGTCCGGGATGGGCAAATCGACCCTGATCAATGCACTCTTTCCCGCCGCCAAAGTGGTGACCGCCGAGTATTCCGAAGCACTCGACAGCGGACGCCACACGACCACGCATACCCGCCTGCATCGCCTGGACACCGACTCGGCGGTGATCGATTCGCCCGGCCTGCAGGAATTTGCCCTGCAGCATCTGGATGCCGGTGCGCTGGCACAGGCCTTTATCGAGTTCCGCCCTTTTCTGGGGCTATGCCGTTTCCGCGACTGCAAGCACGAGTCCGAGCCGGGCTGCCGGCTTCTCGAAGCAGCGGCGGCTGGCGAAATCGATCCAGTGCGGCTCAAGCTGTTCCAGACGCTGCGACGCCTGCAGCACAACGCTGCCCAGCGCCTGTAAAATGAGCCCCTCTTGGGCAAGGAGGGGTCATGAAAT
>CAJDWX010000014.1_pt1 | contig 20551 bp, 14 predicted proteins | sample 7391741 | NCBI WGS metagenome assembly CAJDWX01 (sample SAMEA7055741, study PRJEB34461) | soil metagenome | biome: terrestrial ecosystem; feature: Peninsula; material: soil | place: Antarctica | collected 2016
CAGAACATGATCCCGAACTCCTTCATGTCGCGCCGCAACACCATTGTGGTGCCGGGCGCCAAGATGGGCTTCGCCATGGAACTGATCCTGGCGCCGATCATTCAGGAAATGATCGTGAAGAAGAAAAAGAACAAGTAAAACACGGTGTTGGCTGGCTGTCCGGCCTCATTCAAACAAAAAACGGAGCCCCATGGCTCCGTTTTTTGTTTGAGTTTTGAAGCCGCGACAGGTCAGTCTGACCAGGCTGCAGGATACGTGGTCCGCGCAAACGCCTCGAACCGGTCGGCCTCCAGCGGCTTGCTGAAGTAATAACCCTGTGCCTCATTGCACCCCTGCTCGCGCAGGAAAGCCAGTTGCCCCTCCGTTTCGACACCTTCTGCAATCGTGAACAAACCCAGGCTCTCCGCCAGGCGGATGATGGCGCTGACGATGGCGCGGTCTTCCGGGTCTTCGACGATCCCTGTGACGAAGGTCTGATCGATCTTGAGACGATGGACCTTGAAACGCTTCAGATAGCTTAGCGAGGAATACCCGGTGCCGAAGTCGTCGATTGACATGCGGATGCCGCGTGCATGCAGGTTGTTCATGACAGCGATGGCCGCCGGCGCGTCATCCATCGCCACGCTTTCGGTCAGTTCCAGCTCCAGATACTGTGGCGGCAGCCCCGCCTCGGCAAGGATCTGGCTGACCCGTTCAGGCAGATGCGGATGGCGGAACTGCACGGCTGAAAGATTGACGGCCATCGTCATGGGCACCAGCCCGCCATCTATCCAGGTTTTCATCTGCCGCACCGCTTTCATCTGCCGCACCGCGCTGCGCATGGCCCACTCGCCGATCAACAGGATCTGGCCGCTTTCTTCCGCAATCGGGATGAATTCGGCTGGCGTAACCGTGCCGATCTCGGGATGTTCCCAGCGCAGCAGCGCTTCCACGCCGATGAGGCGTCCGCCGTGTAGTGAAATCTGTGGTTGATAGTGCAGGTTCAGCTGGTTGCGTTCCAATGCGCGACGCAAGGCGTTTTCCATTTGCAGGCTGCGGGCCGAGCGCGCCTGCATCTCTGTAGTGAAGAAACGGTAGGTGTTGCGTCCGTCGTGCTTGGCGCGGTACATGGCGGCATCGGCACATTTTGACAACGCCTCGAAGTCTTCGCCATCGCCGGGATACATGGCAATGCCGATCGACAGCGTCACCCCCATCTCGAAGCCTTCGATCTGGCAGGGCTGCGCTACGACTTCCAGCAGATGTTCGGCCACATGCGCCGCGCCATCGTTATCGGTATCGGGCAGGATCAGGATGAACTCGTCTCCACCCTGACGCGAAACCGTGTCGACGTCGCGCACCGCGCCTTTCAGGCGGTTGGCGATGATGATCAGCAATTCGTCGCCGATACGGTGGCCCAGCGTGTCGTTGACGTTCTTGAAATGGTCGAGATCGGCGAACATGAGGGCTATTTGTGTGTCATTGCGCTGGGCCGCGTTGAGCTCGTGGCTGATGCGATCACCAAGCAGCGCGCGGTTTGGCAACCCGGTAAGCGGATCGAAATGCGCCAGACGCTGGATGTGCTTCTGCGCCGCCTTGTATTGGGTGATGTCGCTTGAAATGCCAATGTAGTGGCTCACTTCACCCTTTGCGTCGTGCACCTGGATGATCGACAGCATTTCCGGATACAGACTGCCGTCCTTGCGACGATTCCACACCTCGCCCTGCCAGCGGCCCTGCGTCGCGATGGTCTCCCACATCGCTGCGAAAAATGCCTTGTCATGGCGTCCCGAGGCCAACAGACTCGGGTTCCGCCCCAACACCTCGGCCTCGCTGTAGCCGCTGATCGCGGTAAACGCCTGGTTGGCCATCACGAGCTTGTGCTGAGCGTCGGTGATGATGATGCCTTCGCCGCTTTGCTCGTATACCTTGGCGGCAAGTCTGAGCTGCGCGTCGGCCTGCGCACGCTCGCTGATGTCGACGAACGTCGCGATCGCGCCCACGGTCACGCCATCAACGACGATGGGATTGCACCAGTATTCGACCGGAATCGATGTGCCGTCCTTGCGCCAGACCACCTCGTCTGACACGTTGACCGCCTCGCTAGTCAGATAGGCGCGGCGCATCTTGCACTCGCTTTCGGGGTAGGGGCTGCCGTCCGGGTAGGTGTGATGAAGCAAGGCATGCGTAGACTTGCCCAGCACTTCCTGCTCATTCTGGTAGCCAAGAATGCGCAGACAAGTGCGGTTGGCAAACGTGCATCTGCCTTCGGAATCCATCCCATAGGCCGCCCCGGCCATCGAATCGAGCAGCCGTTGCAGTCGCTCCCGCGAATCGCGCAGCGCCTGCTCCGCCTCGACGTGCGTCTCGAGTCGTTGCTTGTGCGATTTCAGCACCCGCAGAAGCCAGACCAGATAACCCAGCATCAGGCTGAAAAGTAACGCCAGCAGAACCATGCCCGTGAGTCTGAACGATTGTGCCCATCCCGCAACGGGTGCCACGCTCAGCGTCCCGCTGGTATTGGCCCCCTGAACGGCCTGCACGATGGGATCGATCGGCGGGGCTCCCGAGGAGCGCGCGGCGATCTGCCTATATCCGCTAACAGGATGAGCGGACCACAGCTCATATGCCAGGCCCTCGCCAGCGAGATGCGCCAGCGCGAGTGGTCCGACCAGATCAGGGACGTGTTCAGTTGAATAGACAGGGGCAGTGGCAAGACGGGCCACGCGCGCACGTTCGGATGTTCGGGATTTCTGCTCGACCTGCCAGACGAGCGCACCCGATGCGATGGCGGACAAGAGAAAAACGATTACGCCCACAATCAGCGGGCGGTGAGGATGCTGCCTGTCTGGAACCGCCATTGCGCTCGACCCCATCGTCATCAAAAGGATCTCCGATAATCGTAGTGTACCGTCATCCCGTCGCCACCAGCCTTTTCGAACAGGCTGTCGCAAGCTGAGGGCTGCGAGCCCAGATCATCGCGAAGCCGACCCGCGCGATCTCGCCTCCATCCTGACCGGTGCCGACTTTTCGGCGAATTGCTCGTTGATCGTAATGGTCACAGTTTGGGATTGCCGAAAACAGAATCTTCACCATCCGCAGGCCTTATATAATCCATGATTGACCGTTTAATTTACCTCCGTATGTCCACCTCCCCCGAAGGACTCAATCGCCTGCTGGAAAATCTCAACCCCGAGCAACGCGCCGCGGTGACGCTGCCGCACGAGTCTGCGCTGATTCTTGCCGGCGCCGGCTCCGGCAAGACACGCGTACTGACGACGCGACTCGTGTGGCTGATCCAGACCGGCCAGGTGTCGCCGCACGGGATCTTTGCGGTGACCTTCACCAACAAGGCAGCGAAGGAGATGCTTACGCGCATTTCGGCAATGCTGCCGATCAACACGCGCGGGATGTGGGTCGGCACGTTCCATGGGCTGGCCAACCGGCTGCTGCGCACACACTGGCGCGAAGCCGGCCTGCCGCAGTCGTTCCAGATTCTCGATTCGCAGGATCAGCTGTCGGCGGTCAAGCGGCTGATGAAGGCGATGAACGTCGATACCGAGAAATACGAGCCGAAGAAGGTGCAGTGGTTCATCAACGGCCACAAGGAGGCCGGTCGGCGCGCGCGCGACGCCGAGGCCTTCGACGAGCACTCGATGCGCATGGCCGAGTTATACGAGGCCTACGACGCACAATGTCAGCGTGAGGGCGTGGCCGATTTTCCCGAGTTGCTGCTGCGCACCTACGAGCTGCTGTATCGCAACGAGCCGCTGCGCGAGCATTATCGCGACCGCTTCAGGCACATCCTGATCGACGAATTTCAGGATACCAATACGCTGCAGTACCGCTGGCTGAAGCTGTTCGCCGGCCCGCAAACCGCGCTGTTCGCGGTCGGTGACGATGACCAGTCGATCTATGCCTTCCGCGGTGCAAACACCGCCAACATGGCCGAGTTTGAGCGCGAGTTCGCCCACGGCAATGTCATCAAGCTGGAGCAGAACTACCGCAGCCACGGCCACATTCTGACCGCTGCCAACACGCTGATCGCGCAGAATACCCATCGCCTCGGCAAGAACCTGTGGACCGCGGAAGGCGAAGGCGAGCCGATCCGCGTGTTCGAAGCCTATTCCGACCAGGACGAAGCGAGCTTCGTGGTCGACGAGGTGAAGACGCTCAACCGTGAAGGCCTGGCACTGTCCGACATGGCGCTGCTGTACCGCTCCAATGCGCAGTCGCGGGTGCTGGAACACGCGCTGTTCTCGGCCCATGTGCCGTATCGCGTGTACGGCGGACTGCGCTTTTTCGAACGCCAGGAAATCAAGCACGCGCTGGCCTACCTGCGCCTGCTGACCAATCCGGAAGACGACGGCGCGTTTCTGCGCGTGGTGAATTTTCCGGCCCGCGGTATCGGAGTACGCACGTTGGAACAACTGGTCGGCCATGCCACGCACTCGGGAAAGAGCCTGTGGCAGGCTGCTTGTACCCAAAAGGGTACAAGCAGCGGCAGCGGCAAGGTCGCCGGCTTCGCCAGGCTGATTGAAAGCATCAAGCAGGTCACCGCCGATCTGCCGCTACCGGAGGTGATCGATCACGTCATCGAAGCCTCGGGTCTGGCCGATTACTACCGCGCCGACAAGGACGGTGCCGACCGGCTGGAAAACCTCAACGAACTGATCAACGCTGCCGCGCTGTTTTCGAAAGAAGACGGTTTTTCGGATGCACCCGGTCCCGAAGCACCGTCCGATACCCTCGCCCCCATCGAGCCGCCGTCCGATCTGGATCGCTTTCTCGCCCACGCCGCGCTGGAAGCCGGCGAACATCAAGCTGGGGCCGGCCACGACGCGTTGCAACTGATGACGGTGCATGCCGCCAAGGGGCTGGAATTCCATGCGGTGTTCATCACCGGACTGGAAGAAAGCCTGTTTCCGCACGAACAGAGTGCTCATGAAGAAAACGGGCTGGAAGAGGAGCGGCGGCTGATGTATGTGGCGATCACCCGCGCAAGGCGGCGGCTATATTTGTCGCATGCACAGTCGCGCATGCTGCATGGGCAGATCCGCTACAGCCTGCCGTCACGTTTTCTCGACGAACTGCCGGAACAGGTTCTGTTCAATCTCAACCGTCGCGATTCCAGCCACTCTTCCAGCGTCCAGCAATCCCCCGGCCACTATGACGCGCCCGTCTCGCGCAGCCAGGGTAATAACGACACAGGCTACAAGGTGGGACAGAGCGTCGCCCATGCCAAGTTCGGCACCGGCATCATCATCGATTTCGAAGGGCGCGGTCCCGACGCGCGTGTGCAGGTGAAATTTCGCGACGTCGGGACGAAGTGGCTCGCGCTGGCCTACGCCAAGCTATCGCCTGTCTGAACCGGTGCGGTGTCGTCCGCCCACACCGCAAAGATCGCCTGATATGAGGCATACAACGAGCCGAACAAAATCGGCATCGCAATCAGCAGGCCAAGCAGCATCGGCACCAGCGCGGCAAAGAACATCAGCAGGCCGAGCGCCAGACCGTTCGTCAGCATCGCCGCCCAGTTCCGGGTGACGGCCTTGAGGCTCACGCCCAGCGCAGTAACCGGGCGGGCGCCACCAAACAGGATCAGCACAGGTGCAAACCAGGTGGCCATGATCAGCGGGGTAAACAGCGCCGCGCCCGTCAGCACGGCGGGCAGAATCTGGTCCATCATGGCCTGCATCTCGGCCGGCGAGGCCTTGCCGTCTTTGACGGTCTCCATCACCGTCTGCGGATCGAAGCCCATGGCGAACATGATCTGTCCAATCATCAGCACGCCCAACAATTGCACCGCGCCAACCATCATCAGCGGAAGCATCGGTCCGCGCACACCAGCCAGAAAATGCGGCAATTCGAGTTCGTTGCCCCGGTCGAGCGCGCGATACGCCGCCATAAACCCTGCCACCATCAAGGGTGAAGCCAGATCCGACAGCGCGCCGCCTACCTGCGGAATGAGGCCGAGCGCCATGATGACGCCGAACAGGAAGCCGAACGCGGCCGACAACAGCAAGGGGTTTTTCCGGTACAGACGGAAACCCGCAGCCACCCACTGAAAACCCTGGCTGGCCGCGACTTTGCGCGGGACGTCTTGATTGGAAGCAGTATTCATGCGATCGATTTTAACCGACACGCAGGCAAAGATTCAGGACACCGCGATCACCATTCCTTGACCACCCACATCGGTGGGCGCATTCCGGAATCGAGGCCGTCCTGGCGGGCAAACTGGCCGTCTCCCTTCTCGTCGACGAGGTAATACGGCTTGCCGACCTTGGGGATGACTTTTAGCATATAGAGCTTGCCGTGGGCGCGATATTCGACCACCCGTCCACCCTGGCTGTCGGGCTTGATCGTGACGGGTGGGGCATCGTCAGGCCCTGGCGCGCCGTCGGGGACGGGGGTGAGTCCGGGCGGCCGGTCGGACGGGCCGGCCGCGACGGCCAGGCCGCTCAACAGCAGGGTCAACAGCAAAACGGGATAGCGCATGGCAGGCTCCAGAATCAAGGCAAACGGGATAAGTTTAAACGAACAGGACGCATCAACTTACAGATTGAACTGGATGTCGCGTTCGGCCAGCGACGGCGTGAAGCCGCGTTTCTCATAATGATCGAAGATGGCATCGACCACCTGATCGGGATCGTCGATGATATGCATCAGCTCGACATCCTCGGGGGAAATCATGCCTTCCTCCACGAGCCGATCTTTCACCCAGTCGGCCAGTCCCGCCCAGAATTTTGAGCCTACCAAAATGATGGGAATGCGTGCGATCTTGCCGGTCTGCACCAGCGTGAGCGCCTCGGTCAGTTCGTCCAGCGTGCCATAACCGCCCGGCATGACGACATAAGCGGCGGCGAATTTGACGAACATGACCTTGCGTGCGAAAAAGTGCTGAAACGTCTGGCTGATGTCCTGATAGGCGTTCGCACTCTGTTCGTGCGGCAACTGGATGTTGAGGCCGACGCTGGGCGATTTACCGAAATAGGCGCCCTTGTTGGCGGCTTCCATGATGCCGGGGCCACCGCCGGAGATGACCGAGAAGCCGGCGTCGGACAGCTTGCGCGCAATAACTTCGGTCAGCATGTAATACGGGTGGTCGGGCGGGGTGCGGGCACTGCCGAAAATCGATACCGCCGGGCGGATGAACGCCAGTCGCTCGGTCGCCTCGACGAACTCTGCCATAATTCCCAGCATTCGCCATGACTCGCGTGCCGAGTAGTCAATCTCGGCGGTACGCCCCGGGTCAGCGGCGGCGGGCAGTTTTTCCAAGTGCATTTTCGAGCGCCTCGTGAACGATTCTAATATAAGCCAGCCAAGAAAAATCCTGTTGTTGGTGGACGGCTCATCCTACCTGTATCGCGCATTTCACGCGCTGCCCGACCTGCGCAACTCGGCAGGCGAGCCGACCAATGCGATCAAGGGCGTGCTCTCCATGCTGCACAAGCTGCGGAAGGACCATGCGGCCGATTATATCGCCTGTGTGTTCGACGCGAAGGGCAAGACCTTCCGCGACGATCTCTATCCCGAATACAAGGCAAATCGTCCGCCGATGCCGGACGACCTGCGTAGCCAGATCGAGCCCCTGCACGAAGCAATTCGCGCCGAAGGCTGGCCGCTCGTCGTTATTGACGACGTCGAGGCCGACGACGTGATCGGCACCCTGGTGGTCGATGCCGCGCGCCAAGACATCCGCAGCATCGTCTCCACCGGCGACAAAGACATGGCGCAACTGGTCGACGACCACGTGACGCTGGTCAACACCATGAGCCAGGAAATGCTCGACGAGGCCGGCGTGGCCGCCAAGTTCGGCGTGCCGCCCGAGCGCATCGTCGATTACCTCACGCTGGTAGGCGATGCGGTCGACAATGTCCCCGGCGTCGCCAAATGCGGACCGAAAACCGCGGTGAAATGGCTGGCCGAATACGGGTCGCTCGATAACCTGCTGGCGCACGCCGACGAGATCAAGGGCGTGGTTGGCGACAACCTGCGCGCCGCCCGCGACTGGCTGCCGCAAGCGCGCGTACTGATCACTATCAAGACCGATGTCGCCCTGCCCTTCGATTTCGGCGATCTCGTTTTGAAGCCGCGCGACACCGACGCGCTACGGCCGTTGTTCGAACGCTACGAGTTCCGTACCTGGCTGCGCGAACTCGACGCCGCCGCGACGGCGAGCCCCGAGGCTCCTGAGCAGGACAGCAGCGGCGACCACCGCGCCCGTTACGAAACCCTCCTCACCGAGTCTCAACTCGATGCCTGGATCGCCCGGCTGGAAGCGGCACCAGCATTCGCGCTCGACACCGAGACGACCAGCCTCGATGCCATGCAGGCCGAACTGGTCGGCATCTCGTTCGCGCCCGTACCTGGAACTGATGGCCGCTACGGCGAGGCGGCCTACCTGCCGCTGGCACATCACTACGCTGGTGCACCGACGCAACTTGACCGCGACCTCGTCCTGGCCAAGCTGAAGCCGCTGCTGGAAAACCGTGAACCGAAAATCATTGGCCAGCATCTCAAATACGATCGCCACGTATTTGCCAACTACGGCATCGCGCTCGGTGGCGTCATCGACGACACGCTGTTGCAGTCCTACGTGATCGAAGCCCACCAGTCGCACGACCTTGGCAACCTGGCCTCGCGCCACCTGGGACTGGAAATGATCAGCTACGATGAAGTCACCGGCAAGGGCGCGGCGCGCATCGGCTTCGAGCAGGTGGCGATCGAACGCGCCAGCGAATACGCGGCGGAGGATGCCGACATCACGCTGCGCGTTCGCGACGCATTGGCGCCGCAGATCGAAGCCTCCGACAAGCTGGCATTCGTCTATCGGCAGATCGAACTACCGGTGGCGGAAATCCTGTTCCGCATGGAGCGCACCGGTGTGCTGCTCGACCGCAATTTGCTTGCCACCCAGAGCGGCGAACTCGGCCGCAAGATGCTGGAGCTGGAGCAGCGCGCCTACCAGGAGGCCGGTCAGCCGTTCAACCTCAGCTCGCCCAAGCAGATCGGCGACATCCTGTTCACGCAGAAGGGCCTGCCGGTCGTCAAGAAAACGCCAAGCGGTGCGCCGTCCACCGACGAGGAAACGCTGGAGCAACTGGCGCTCGATCATCCCATCGCGCGCGCGATTCTTGACTATCGCGGCATGGCGAAGCTGAAGTCGACCTACACCGACAAGCTGCCGCAGATGATCGACCCGCGGACCGGGCGCGTACATACCAGTTATTCGCAGGCCACCGCGGTGACCGGCCGGCTGGCGAGTTCCGACCCCAACCTGCAGAATATCCCCGCACGCACGGCCGAGGGCCGTCGCATCCGCGAGGCTTTCATCGCGCCGCCCGCGCACGTGCTGGTGTCGGCCGACTATTCGCAAATCGAACTGCGCATCATGGCGCACCTCTCGGACGACGCCGGCCTGCTGCAGGCCTTCGCCGAGGACCGCGACATCCACAGCGCCACTGCCGCCGAGGTATTCGGCGTGTCGCTTGACGACGTCAGCGCCGACCAGCGGCGCATGGCCAAGGTCATCAACTTCGGACTCATCTACGGCATGTCGGCGTTCGGGCTGGCCAACCAGCTCAATCTCGAGCGCGCCGCCGCACAGGCCTACATCGACCGCTACTTCGCGCGGTATCCCGGGGTGGCCGACTACATGCAGCGCACGCGCGAGACCGCGCACCGACAGGGCTACGTCGAGACCGTGTTCGGACGCCGACTGACCTTACCCGAAATCAATTCAAAGAATCCGCAGCGCCGCCAGGGTGCCGAGCGCGCCGCCATCAACGCGCCGATGCAGGGCACCGCCGCCGACCTCATCAAGCTGGCGATGATCGCGGTACAGGGCTGGATCGATGCGGAAAAGCTGGCGAGCCGGTTACTGCTGCAGGTGCATGACGAACTCATACTCGAAGTGCCCGAACACGAACTCGACCGCGTACGTGCCGAACTTCCCGCGCACATGTGCAATGTCGCCAAACTCAAGGTGCCGCTGCGCGTCGGGGTCGGTACGGGCCGCAACTGGGAAGCGGCTCACTAAACCCGGCGCACGCACCCCAAGCAAAAAGTGGCGGCTCCGGTCGACCGAGTCTCCGCCCAGAGTGCCACCAGGCCTATCACCTTATTTTTTCAGGCTGTCCCGAATCTCGCGTAGCAGCATGACGTCTTCCGGCGTTGCGGCAGGCGCAGGCGGTGCTTCCTTCTTCAGTCGGTTGAGCTGCTTGACCAGAATGAAGACGATGAACGCCAGAATGATGAAATTCAGCAGGATGGTCAGGAAGTGGCCGTAGGCGAATACCGGCACGTCGGCTTTTTTCATTTCGGCCAGCGTCATTGCGACGCCTTCCGGCACCGTCCCGAGTACGACGAACAGGTTGGAAAAATCGAAGCCGCCGAATAGTGCACCGACGATCGGCATGATCAGGTCATTGACGATGGAGTCGACGATCTTGCCAAAGGCCGCGCCGATGATGACGCCGACCGCCAGGTCCATGGCATTGCCCTTGACTGCAAACTCCTTGAATTCAGACATGAAGCTCATGCTTTTCCTCCCTTGTTTATTAAGATATGCAGCATAGGACAATGGTAGAGGTTCAAGCCATGCCTCACCCTCTCATGGTGAAAATTTTCACACTTGGTCGAGACCCGCGAGGAGGGTAAAATGCCACCCCTTATGCGTATCGGTCCTCACCTTCTCAAGAACCGCCTGATTGTCGCCCCCATGGCCGGGGTGACCGACCGGCCTTTCCGCCAGCTTTGCAAGAAACTGGGCGCGGGCATGGCCGTGTCCGAGATGGTGACGTCGAACTCGCTGCTGTACGGATCGGCCAAGACGGCACGGCGCGCCAACCACGAAGGCGAGGTCGATCCGATCAGCGTGCAGATCGCCGGCGCCGACCCACGCATGATGGCGGAAGCCGCGCGTCATAACGTCGACCGCGGCGCGCAGATCATCGACATCAACATGGGCTGCCCCGCCAAGAAGATATGCAATGTGATGGCGGGCTCGGCGCTGCTGCAGGACGAGTCGTTGGTCGGCCATATCCTCGACGCCGTGGTCAAGGCCGTTCCAGAGGTACCGGTGACGCTGAAGATCCGTACCGGCTGGGACCGCGAGCACCGCAATGCGCTGAACATTCTGAAGATCGCCGAGAACGCAGGCGTACAGGCGCTGGCCATGCACGGCCGCACGCGTGCCTGCGGCTATACCGGTGAGGCTGAATACGATACGCTCCGCGCTGTGAAGGCGGAAGCCCGCATTCCGGTCATCGCCAACGGCGACATCACCACCCCGGAAAAGGCGCAATACGTCCTCGAGTACACCGGCGCCGATGCCGTGATGATCGGCCGCGCCGCACAGGGGCGTCCGTGGATTTTCCGCGAGATCGAGCATTACCTGGACACGGGTGCTCATCTGCCGCATCCGGAAGTAGCGGAAATCCACGCCGTAATGCTCGAACACATTCACGATTTGTACGCCTTTTATGGTGACGTCACCGGTGTGCGTGTGGCGCGCAAGCACATTTCCTGGTACACGAAAGGACTGATTGGCAGCAGCGCTTTTCGGCATACGATGAACCGGCTCGATTCGGTGGCCGAACAACTCACCGTTGTGAACGAGTATTTTGCCCAGGCGGCACGCGCCGATAGCCGCCTACGCTACGAAGCCGGTTATGACAACGATACCAATACTGCGAAGAACATGCCGCCTGCTTCACGGCTCGCGGCATAAAGGGGGACTTCAACATGATAGAAGAAAACGAAATCGCCGCCTGCATGCGGCGGTCGCTTAACCGCTATTTCAAGGATCTCGACGGCGAGGCACCGGGCGAGATCTACGACATGGTGCTGAGCGCAGTGGAAAAACCCCTACTGGCCTACATCCTCGATCGTGCCGAAGGCAACCAGACCCGCGCCGCCGACATGCTCGGCATCAACCGCAACACCCTGCGCAAAAAAATGCGTGAACACGGCCTTTCCGACTGATTTCCATCATGACTATTCAACGTGCCCTGCTTTCCGTGTCGGACAAAACCGACCTCGTTGATTTCGCCCGCGCGCTCGCTAGCGCCGGTGTTGAACTCCTGTCCACCGGCGGCACGGCCAAGGCGCTGCGCGATGCCGGCCTCAGCGTGATCGACGTCAGCGAATACACCGGTTTCCCCGAGATGCTCGACGGCCGCGTCAAGACGCTGCATCCGAAAGTCCACGGCGGCATTCTTGCGCGGCGCGACCTGCCAGAGCACGTCGCGACCATGACGGCGCACGGCATGCCCTACATCGATCTGGTGTGCGTGAATCTCTATCCCTTCGTCGCCACGGTGTCGAAGCCACACACGCTCGACGACGCAATCGAGAACATCGACATCGGCGGCCCGGCCATGGTGCGCTCGTCGGCCAAGAACTATCGTCACGTCGCCATCGTTACCGACCCCGCCGACTACCCGGCGCTGGTCGCCGAGATGCGCGCCAACGGCGGCGCCTTGACCGACGTCACCCGCTTCACATTGGCGAAAAAAGCGTTCAGCCACACCGCCGAATACGACGGCGCCATCAGCAATTACCTGACCGCGCTCAACGACAGCAACGAACGCGAAACCTTCGGCGAAAAGCTCACCCTGCAGTTCACACGTGCGCAGATCTGCCGCTATGGCGAGAATCCGCATCAGGCGGGCGCTTTCTACGTCGAGACTAACGCGCCGGCCGGCACCATCGCCACGGCGCGCCAGATCCAGGGCAAGGAACTCTCCTACAACAACATCGCCGACACCGATTCTGCGCTCGAATGCATCAAGCTATTCGACGCGGCGCCGGCCTGCGTCATCGTCAAGCACGCCAACCCGTGCGGGGTGGCCTACGGCGCGAACCTGCTGGAGGCTTACAACCGCGCCTACCAGACCGATCCCGAATCGGCCTTTGGCGGCATCATCGCCTTTAACGGCCGCCTGGACGGTGCGACCGCGCAAGCCATTGTCGAACGCCAGTTCGTCGAAGTCATCATCGCGCCCGAAGTCAGCCCCGAAGCCTCCGCCGCCGTCGCCGCGAAGAAGAACGTGCGCCTGCTCGAATGCGGCGCGTGGTTGGGTAGCACACCCCAACTCGACATGAAGCGCGTGGCCGGTGGCCTGCTGGTACAGGATGCCGACGTGCTGCTGCACGGTGAACTGAAAATCGTCACCCAGCGCGCGCCCACCGACAAGGAAATGGACGACCTGCTGTTCGCCTGGCGCGTCGCCAAGTTCGTCAAGTCCAACGCCATCGTCTACGCCCGTGACCGCATGACCGTCGGCGTCGGCGCCGGGCAGATGAGCCGCGTCAACTCTGCGCGCATCGCCGCGATCAAGGCCGAGCACGCCGGCCTCGCAGTACCCGGCTCGGTGATGGCCTCGGACGCTTTCTTCCCCTTCCGCGATGGCATCGACCAGGCGGGTGCCGCCGGCATCAAGGCCGTGATCCAGCCCGGTGGCTCGATGCGCGACGACGAAGTCATCACCGCCGCCAACGAGCATGGCATCGCCATGGTGTTTACCGGGACGCGGCATTTCCGGCATTGATTATGGGGTGAACGGTAAGCGGTGAGCAGTGAGTGGAAAAACCTGACCTCAGCGCCGAACGTCAACCGCTCACCGCTTCCCGCTCACTGATCCCCACTCACTACACATGAAAATCCTCGTAATCGGCTCCGGCGGACGCGAACATGCACTGGCATGGAAACTTGCACAGTCTCCGCGTGTCTCGCAGGTATTCGTCGCCCCGGGTAACGGTGGCACCGCGCTCGAAGATGGACTCGTCAACGTACCACTGACGGAAATCCCCTCGCTGGTCGAATTCGTCCGCCGCGACGAAGACATCGCATTGACCGTGGTGGGGCCGGAAGCGCCGCTGGCCGCAGGTATCGTCGATGCCTTCCGCGCCGCCGGACTGAAGATATTCGGCCCCACGCAAGCCGCCGCCCAGCTCGAAAGCTCGAAGGACTTCGCCAAGCAGTTCATGGCGCGCCATGCCATTCCCACCGCCGCGTTCGGCACCTTTACCGATGCCGTCGCCGCGCACGGCTACATCGACCAGCAGGGCGCACCGATCGTGATCAAGGCCGACGGTCTGGCTGCTGGCAAAGGCGTGGTCGTCGCGATGACCGCAGCCGAGGCCCATGCCGCGGTCGACGCGATGCTCGCCGGCAACAGCATGGGTGAAGCCGGCCATCGCGTGGTGATCGAGGAATGCCTGATTGGCGAGGAGGCCAGCTTCATCGTCATGGCTGACGGCGAACACGTGCTGGCGCTGGCATCCAGCCAGGACCACAAGCGACTGCAGGACGGCGACCTGGGCCCCAACACCGGCGGCATGGGCGCGTATTCGCCGGCACCGGTGGTCACCCCCGAACTGCACGCGCGCATCATGCGCGAGATAATCCACCCCACCGTCGACGGCATGGCGGCCGACGGCATCCGCTTCACCGGCTTCCTCTACGCCGGCATCATGGTCGGTGCCGACGGCATGCCCAGGGTGCTCGAATTCAACTGCCGCATGGGTGATCCAGAAACCCAACCCATCATGATGCGTCTGAAATCCGACCTGGCGATCCTGCTGGAAGCCGCTGTCAACGGCGGACTCGAGCAGATCGAAGCTGAATGGGATCGCCGCACCGCGCTTGCCGTGGTGCTCGCCGCCGCCGGCTATCCGGAAGCGCCGCAGAAAGGTGCCATTATCAGCACCCTGCCCGCTACAGCCGAGGACCTGCATGTTTTCCATGCCGGCACCGCCACACAGAACGGCCGAACCGTGGCGAGCGGCGGCCGCGTGCTGGCGGTGACGGCGCTCGGCGATAGTGTGCGCATGGCACAAAAGCGCGCCTACGAGGCGGTGGCCGGCATTCATTTCGACGGCATGCAGTTCCGCCGCGACATCGGCTGGCGTGCGCTCGACCGCAAGAAATGAGACCGTAAGCGATGCGCAGTGAACGGTGAGACCGAAGCACTACGCACGCATCTGCGGCGCGGCGGCCTGATCGCCTATCCGACCGAATCCTGCTACGGCCTCGGCTGCGATCCGCGCAATCCTCGCGCCCTGAAACGACTTCTGCGTCTGAAGGGTCGCGACGCGGCCAAGGGCCTGCTGCTGATCGCCGATCGGTTCACGCGTCTGCAAGCTTTCATTCAACCCCTGCACGCAGCCGACCGGGCGCGGATGCTGCGTACCTGGCCCGGCCCCGTCACCTGGGTCGTCCCCGCATCCGCCCACTGTCCGCCCGAACTGACCGGCGGCGGCGCCACCGTCGCGATCCGCGTCACCGCCCATCCTGGCGCCGCGCGCCTATGCCGCCGCCTTGGCATGGCGCTGGTTTCCACCAGCGCCAACAAAAGTGGCAGGAAACCTGCCAAAACTGCCGCAGAATGCCGCAGAATATTCGGTACGCAGGTACGCGTGGGCGCTGGCCGCATCGGCCAGCGCCGCCGTCCCTCCACTCTGATCGATCTTGCCACCGGAACGATACTTCGCCCCTGATGTCCGCCCCATCCCCCGATACCCCTGCTGTCAAAACCTGGTTGCTCGATCTGCAGACGCGCATCGTCGCTGCACTGGAAGCCGCCGACGGTCTGCCCTTCCGCACCGATACCTGGGAACGCCCCGAAGGCGGCGGCGGCATTTCGCGACTGATCGAGGAAGGGCAGGTATTCGAACGCGGCGGAGTGAATTTCTCGCACGTGCTCGGCAGCCAGTTGCCGCCGTCGGCGAGCGCGCACCGCCCGGAACTCGCCGGTCGCCGTTGGGAGGCGATGGGCGTCTCGCTGGTGCTGCACCCGCGCAATCCCTACGCACCGACGGTGCACATGAACGTACGCTGCTTCGTCGCGCGGAAAGACGGCGAGGCGCCCGTATGGTGGTTCGGCGGCGGCATGGATCTGACGCCCTACTACGGTTTCGCGGACGACGCACGGCATTTCCATGTCACCTGCAAGGACGCCCTCGCCCCGTTCGGCGCGGATATTCATCCGCGTTTCAAGGACTGGTGCGACCGCTACTTCTTCCTCAAGCATCGCAACGAGCCGCGCGGCATCGGTGGTATCTTCTTCGACGACTTTTCTGAAGGCGACTTCGACCATGCGTTTGGCATGACGAAAAGCGTGGGCGACGCTTTCCTTGACGCCTACCTGCCTGTCCTCGAGCGCCGCAAGGATCTGCCCTATGGCGAGCGCGAGCGCGATTTCCAGGCGTATCGGCGCGGGCGCTACGTCGAGTTCAACCTGGTGTACGACCGTGGCACTCTGTTCGGCCTGCAATCGGGCGGCCGCACCGAGTCGATCCTGATGTCGCTGCCGCCCATCGTGAAATGGCGCTACGACTGGCAGCCCGAGCCGGGCACACCGGAAGCTTCGCTGTATACGGACTTTCTAACCGCACGCGACTGGCATGCATAAAATCCCGCGCCGCATCCTGATCGGCTTCGGTATTCTGCTGCTGCTCGTCGTCCTGGCCGGGCTCATCGCCTACGAATTGCTGTCGTCGGCCCTGGAAGCAAAATACATCGCGCGGGAGGCGCAAAAGATGACCTGGCAAATCCGGCCCGGGCCATCCGACCGTATTCGCTACCCGGGCCAGGGGCCCTACGACGTCCGCCTCGGCTACAGCAAGCTGCCGCATTATCTGGCGCAACTGGACAAAGCCGGCTGGAAGATCGACCAGCAGGCCCGGATCAGTGTCCCGATGGCGCGCGCCAGCGATCTTGGCCTGTTCCTGCCTTACCACGAGAAAGACCAGGCCGGGCTCAGCCTGCTCGACAGCGACGGCAAGCCGCTATATGAAGCGCTGCACCCGACCCGGATCTACCACCGCTTCGAGGACGTTCCGAAGATCGTCGTCGATTCGCTGCTCTACATTGAAAACCGCGAACTGCTGACCGAGCAGTACCCCACCCGCAATCCGGCGGTGGAATGGGATCGCCTCGCCCAGGCGCTGATGGAAAAAGGCATCAGCCTCATCGACACCAACCGCAACGTACCCGGCGGCAGCACCTTGTCGACGCAGATCGAAAAATACCGCCATTCTCCCGAGGGGCTGACCAGCGACATGAGCGAGAAGCTGCGCCAGATGGCCACCGCCAGCCTGCGTGCCTATCTCGACGGCCCCAATACGCTGCCGATGCGCAAGAAGACGGTCATGGCCTATCTGAACACCGTGCCGCTTGCGGCCGCACCGCGCTTCGGCGAGGTCAACGGCATCGCAGACGGACTGTGGGCATGGTACGGGCTGGATTTCGGCGAGATCAACGCAATCCTCGCGAAAAAGAAGCGCGTCGGCGAAACCGTCTATGCAAGCGCAGTGAAGCATGTACTGTCGCTGATCGTCGCCGAGCGTCGTCCATCCTATTATCTGGCCGCCAACCGCAAGGCGCTTGACGCCCTGACCGACGACCATCTCGACCTGCTGGCCAACGCTCAAGTCATTTCGCGTGAACTCGCCGACCGCGCCAAGCGGATCAAGCTACGCAGCACGCATGATCGAATCGATCCGCCGGCACCTCGTTTCGTCGATCAGAAAGCCACCAACGCCCAGCGTATCCGCATCGCGCAGTTGTTGGGCGAGTCCCGGCTATATGACCTCGACCGGCTGGACCTGCAAGTCAATACCACCATCAACCAGCCGGCGCAGAAACTCGTCAGCCGCTATCTGCAGGATCTGGCCCGGCCCGAGGCCGCCGCGGCGTCGGGACTGGTCGGGTTCCGCTTGCTGAAGCCCGACAACGCGTTCGACCAGGTGATCTACAGTTTCACGCTGTATGAGAAGACACCGCAGGGCAACGTACTGCGCATTCAGGCCGACAACCTCAATCAGCCGTTCGACATCAACAGTCAGGCCCGACTGGATCTCGGTTCTACCGCCAAGCTGCGCACTCTGGTCACCTACCTGCAGATCATTTCCCGGCTGTACGACGATGACCGCGCGCTCGACACCAAGACGCTCAGGCAAAAGGCGCAGCCGCAACGAGACGTGCTGGCCCAGTGGGTGGCGGCCACGCTGCTCGCCCAGCCCGACATCAAGCGGGACGCCCTGCTCGAGGCCGCAATGGGCCGCCAGTATTCCGCGGGGCTGCAAACGTTCTTCACCGGCGGCGGCCTGCACAATTTCGTCAACTTCGACGCCAAGGACAATAGCCGCGTGATGGACGTGTGGGAAGCCACAAGGAATTCGGTCAACCTCGTCTACATCCGCATCATGCGTGACATCGTGCGGCATTATGTCAGCGCTTCACCGGGTGCCGCCGCGCGCATCCTGGACGATGCCAGCAACCCGCTGCGCGAGACCTATCTACTGCGTTTCGTCGAGCGGGAAGGCCGCCTGTTCACCCGCCGCTTCTATCAGAACCACAAGAACCAGACGACAACGCAAATGGCGCAGGATCTGTACGCCCGGGTTCATACAAATCCGCGCCGCTTCACCTCGGTGTTCCGCTACCTGGAGCCGCAGGCGAACTTCGAGACCTATGTGGCCACGCTGCACAAGCAGGTTCCCGCCAGCGCCAGCCTGAGCCAGAAGACGCTCGAATCGCTCTACCAGACTCAGGCACCCGACGCCTACAATCTGGCCGACCGGGGCTACGTGACGCAGATCCATCCGCTGGAATTGTGGGTGGTGAAGATCTTGCGCGCCACGCCCGGGACCGATCTCAAGACCCTTGACGATCAGGGGGCCGACGTCCGTCGCGAGGTCTACAACTGGCTGTTCAAGACCAGCCGCAAGAATGCACAGGATATCCGCATCCAGTCGCTGCTCGAGGTCGAGGCGTTCGAGGGCCTGCTGCGTGACTGGAAACAGCTGGGCTATCCGTTCGACAACATCACGCCTTCGTACGCCACCGCCATCGGTGCCTCGGGCGACCGGCCCGCCGCGCTGGCCGAGCTGATGGGCATCCTGGTCAACGACGGCATGCGTGCACCGACGGTAAGCCTCACCAGCCTGCACTTCGCGGCCCACACACCCTTTGACACCCGCCTGTCCCACAAACCGGCTCAGGGCGAGCGCCTGCTGCCGGTCGAATTGGCGCGAATCGTACGGCGCGCACTGGCCAAGGTCGTTGAAGGCGGGACCGCGGGACGACTGGCCAACACCCTCAAGGATCCAGCTGGACAGCCCCTCACTCTGGGCGGCAAGACCGGCACCGGCGACCATCGTTACGAACGCTACGGCAAAGGCGGACAACTGATCGACTCGCGCGTGGTCAGCCGCTCTGCCACCTTCGTGTTCTATATGGGCGACCGCTACTTCGGTACGCTGACCGCACTGGTGGAAGGCGAACAGGCGGGACAATTCGGTTTCACCAGTTCGCTGACCACTCAGATGCTGAAAACCCTGTTGCCGCAACTGCAGCCCTATCTATACGCGACGTCGCCTGCCGTTCCGTCCGGGCCCGCGAAGCCCGCGCCCGAACCCGCTGCGGCACCTGTTCCCGTACCAGTTCCGGCCGCTCCGCACGTGCCTGTGAAGGAAACGCCTGACGACACCACCAGCCAGGCCGACCCGACGGTCAAGCAACCGCCCGACCAGGGAGGCTTTCCAGAGGATCTCGAACCCGATGTGGTGCTGCCGGTTCCCGCCACACCCGGCGCCGACCCGTCACCCGCAGGCGTTCCGCCATGACACGCGTCCAGGGCGGAAGGTGTGTCACCCGACGTGCGCGCAGTCGTCTTTACTGATCTCGCCAGTAAAGACGCATTCCAACAGACTGCTCATTCAACAAAAGCCAACTTCAGCGAAAAAATATAAAGCCGCGAATTGAATTCGACATGCATGCAGGAGAGTGCGTGATTCCGGTCATCGGTAGCGAACTATCTTGATTTGGCAGGTTTTTGCCATGGCCGGTCACAACGTCCGGCTTGGGATCGCGCACAAATCGGATATGCTGGAAGGCTACGTATTCTGATCTTGCCATGAAAGAAAACATCCACCCCCTGATCCAGCACCTGCCGTCCGATTCTGGAAACGTCAGCATACCGGCGCTGCGCGTGCTGTCGGAAATCACCACCAGCCTGTCTACCGATTCCAACGTCGAGCAACTGCTGGGACGTTTCCTCGCGACCATGGTCCGGCTGGCCGGCGCGCAGGGGGGCGCGGTTCGCATCATCACCGATGACCGCGCACACCTGCGGCTGATCAGCTCAGTTGGGCTTCCACCCGAACTGGTCGAGCACGAAAGTCTCGTCAGCGTCGATTGCGGCGTCTGCGGCAAGGCCGCGCGCGAGGTGACGGTGAGCAGCTGGAATAATGTCGCCTTCTGCAAGCGGCAAGCCAACGACCCGTATTTCAGCGATACCTGCAACACCGTGGTGGCAGTGCCGCTGATGCACAAGAATCAGGTAATGGGCGTCTACAACTTGTTCCTGGAAGAAGGCCACGTCGTCCCCGAGGACGTGCAACTGCTGTTCCGTTCGATCAGCGAGCACCTCGGCATCGCGCTGGAAAATGCCCGTCTCACCCGTGAGAACATGCGCATCTCGCTGATGAACGAACGCCAGATGCTGGCTAACCAGATCCACGATTCGCTGGCGCAGACGCTAGCCTACGCCAAGATGCG
>CAJDWX010000021.1_pt1 | contig 20542 bp, 17 predicted proteins | sample 7391741 | NCBI WGS metagenome assembly CAJDWX01 (sample SAMEA7055741, study PRJEB34461) | soil metagenome | biome: terrestrial ecosystem; feature: Peninsula; material: soil | place: Antarctica | collected 2016
ATCGGCGACGACGAGGATTCCCACCTCGGCGACTTCATCGAGGATTCCAGCACGCTGTCTCCCGACGATTCCGCGATCTACGCTAACCTGCGCGACGCCACCCGCGAAGTGCTGGACAGCCTCACCTCGCGCGAAGCAAAGGTGCTGCGCATGCGCTTCGGCATCGAGATGAACACCGACCACACGCTGGAAGAAGTCGGCAAGCAGTTCGACGTGACGCGTGAGCGTATTCGCCAGATCGAGGCCAAGGCCCTGCGCAAGCTGCGCCACCCGACCCGCTCGGAGAAACTGAAAAGCTTTACCGGCAGCGGCGAAGTGTAAGGTCCCTGCCCCGCGAGTCTGAAGCGGGGCAGCCACGTTTCCGGGTCTGTAGCTCAGCTGGTTAGAGCAGGGGACTCATAATCCCTTGGTCCACGGTTCAAGTCCGTGCAGACCCACCAATTACCCAACATCAGCGATAATCATTCCCTAATAAAACTGGGGGGTGTCGGATGCAAGGGGAAGCCAGAAAGCCCGGCGAGCGCCGGTTGCAGATACTGCAAACGCTCGCTGCGATGCTGCAGGAGCCGCAGGCTGAAAAAATCACGACGGCTGCGCTGGCTGCGCACATCGGGGTATCCGAAGCTGCGCTGTACCGGCATTTTTCCAGTAAGGCGCAAATGTTCGAGGGCCTGATCGAGTTCATCGAACAGACCCTGTTCGGACTGATTGCGCGCATTATCGTCGACACGCCCTCGCCGACCGCCCAGATCGAGGCCATCCTCGGCATGTTGCTGAATTTTGCAGCGAAGAATCCGGGGATGACACGGGTACTCATTGGCGATGCACTGGTGCATGAAAACGAGCGCCTGCAAAAGCGCATCAATCAGCTACATGACCGCATTGAAGCCCAGTTGCGGCAATGCCTGCGTTTTTGCGGCGACAAGCAGGCCGAACTAAGCGGGCCGCTAGCCAATCTGCTGCAGTGCATGGTCGTGGGACGCTGGCATCAGTTCGCCAAGAGCGGATTCACCCGCCCACCTGGTGGCGATATCGACCTGTTGATGGCACGTTTACTGGACGTTCACCCCGCCTGACGCGCAATGGGTCCGCACACTGGGCAAGCTGGATCGCGTGGCACTTTCATGACGCGCGCCTCGGCTCGCAGGCCGTCCCATAGCAGCAGCCTGCCGATCAGCAAGTCCCCCACCTGCGCCAGATATTTCAGCGCTTCCGTCGCCTGCATCGCGCCGATGACGCCGACCAGGGGAGAGAATACGCCCGCTTCGGCGCAGCGCATCTCCGGTTCGCCGACCTGATCCGGAAACAGGCAGTGATAGCAGGGACTATCGGCACGACGTGAGTCGAACACCGCGACCTGCCCCGAAAATCCGATCGCCGCCCCCGACACCAGAGGCTTTCCCAGTCGCACACAGGCCCGGTTGACCGCATGCCGGATAGCGAAGTTATCCGTAGCGTCGACCACCAGATCGACCATTTTCACGGCTTTGTAAAGTGAGCGGTCGTCCAGCATTTCCTTTATGGGCTGCACCTCGATTTCAGGATTGACGGCGCGCACGCTGCGTGCGAGCGAATCGGCCTTGTTCTCGCCGATGGCCGCTGTGCCGTGACCGATCTGGCGCTGCAGGTTGGTCAGGTCGACCGTATCGCCATCCGCCAGCAACAATCGCCCGACGCCCGATGCCCCCAGATAGAGCGCGACCGGACAACCCAGCCCACCGGCGCCGACGACCAGCACCGAAGCGTCCGAAATGCGTTCCTGGCCGGCCACGCCGACATCGGGCAGCAGGATGTGCCGGCTGTAGCGCAGCAGAAGTGTGTCATTCAACTCCATGGGTAACGCGGCTATTTATAACTCCGCCACTCTTCCGGCGTTTCGTCGCAATCGCCATGCAGATGACGCTCGTAAACCTCCATGAAGGCCTGCTGGGATTTGATGTCCGGCTCGTTGGCCGCGACGTTGCGCCGCTGCACGCTCTCGCAGTAATACGCCAGCGCACGCTTGAGCTTGCAGAGGAGGCTGTTGTCGAGATGGAATCCCTGGCTGGACAGGGCTGTTTCCAGGCCCTCCAGAGTGTATTCGCAGATGTGATACCGAACCTGCAGACGGCAGGTGTCGGCGCCGACGGTCACCGCCAGCCCTTCCAGTCCGACCAAAATCACGCGGGCGCGCTCGGCCTGGCCGGCAGGCACGGCATGAAAAAGAATTTCGCGGTTTTTCTCGAGGTCGCACGGTCGCATGGCCCCTCCCGGCAAGCTAGGTCGACTCAGTATACCTCGCGGCTAGTGTGGTGGAAGCCCTGCGGGGTTAACCACGACCCAGCCGCTTAACATCTGCGCTCAACGTCCCTGCAGAATGTTCAGGCCTTTCAGCAGATTCAGCGCCTGATTCACCTGGAAATCATTCTTCGACACGATCTCGCCCGGGGCAAGTGGAACCGGCTTCTGGTTCTTGCCGTCCGGAGTGGGCTTGTCTTCAGGCGGGGCCTTGATGATCACCTCGTTCGGCTTGTCTTCCGGGGTCGCATCCCCGCCGTTGGGATTGCTCAGATGATGTTCGAGATCCGCCTCGCGTATGCCCAGACCCTGGTCGTCGGACGGCATGGAGGGATCCTCCACCACGATATCCGGCTCAATGCCCTTGGCCTGGATCGAGCGCCCGCTCGGCGTGAAATAGCGCGCCGTGGTGAGTTTGATCGCCGTGCCATTACCGAGCGGCAGGATGGTCTGCACCGACCCTTTGCCGAAGGTGCGCGTACCCATGATGACGGCACGTTTGTCGTCCTGCAGCGCACCCGCTACGATTTCGGAGGCCGAAGCCGAGCCGCCGTTGACCAGCACCACCATCGGCACTTGCTTGACGCCCGCCGGCAGATTTTTCAGAAAATCGGATTGCATCGGGCGCAGGTAGTTTTCCCCGCTGGCCGTCAGCCGCATCTTCGCATCCTCGGTACGGCCCTCGGTATACACCACCAGGCTGTCCGGCTTGACGAAAGCCGCCGCCACTGCCACGGCGCCGTTCAGCAGACCGCCCGGATCGTTGCGCAGATCCAGGATCAAACCCTTGAGCGGCGCCTTGTTGTCCTTGTAGAGCGTGCTCAGAGCCTCGGCCAGCAGTTCGCCGGTATGTTCCTGGAATTGCGTCACACGCACGTAGCCGTAGCCGTTTTCCAGCAGTTTGGATTTGACGCTGCGGATCTTGATGATCGCGCGTGTCAGCGTCAGCACGATGGGCTTGTCGACCCCCTTGCGAACAATGGTGAGCTTGATCGGCTCTCCCGGCTTGCCACGCATGCGCTTCACCGCGTCGTTCAGCGTCATGCCTTTCACCGGTGTGTCGTCGAGCTTGACGATCAGGTCGCCCGGTTGGACCCCGGCCTTATAGGCGGGCGTATCCTCGATCGGTGAGACGACCTTGACGAAGCCGTCTTCCATGCCGACTTCGATGCCCAGGCCGCCGAATTCACCCTGGGTACCCACCTGCAGATCCTTGAAGGCTTCGGCATCGAGATAGGCCGAATGCGGATCCAGTCCGCTTACCATGCCGTTTATCGCTGAATCGATCAGCTTCTTGTCGCCGACCGGCTCGACATAATCGGTCTTGATACGCGCAAACACATCGGTAAAGGCGCGCAGTTCCTCGACTGGCAGCGCGGTCTCCGCATCCTTGTCGGCAATCGCCGGCAGATTGAGTGTCAATGCAGCGCCAGCCAATATGCCAGCCAGACCGACAAGTACGAGTTTTGCCTTTTGTGTCATCTCACTTCATCCAGTCCAGGGGATTTACAGGACGGCTCTGATGCCGCATTTCGAAATACAGGCCCGTATCGGGTTGACCGCCGCTGTTGCCAACCGTAGCGATCGCATCGCCGGGCTGAACCCGGTCGCCCACCTGCTTATACAGACTTTCATTATTGCTGTACAGGCTCATATACCCCTCACCATGGTCGACAATAATGAGGTTGCCGAAGCCACGCAGCCACTCGGAAAACACCACCTGTCCAGCCGCAATCGCCTTCACCGCGGTACCTTGGGCAGCCCGGATGAACACGCCTTTCCAGCTCAGCCCACCGCCCTCTCTCGGAGCACCAAAACGGTTCATCAGTTCCCCGGCAACCGGCAAATGCAGGATTCCTTTCAAGCGGGAAAACGGCTGGCTCGAGCGAAAAGGCACCGGCGTTTCGGTATTCACGCCCACCGAACGACGCTGCTGCCCGGTAGCACCGCGCTTCGGCTCCCGCTGCTGCGCCTGCGTCTGCCGGGCCGCGCGTGCGCGTTCGGCCTCACGCGCAGCTTGCTGTGCCATCAGCCGGTTAAGCCGCTCGACCAGTTGGGTCAGGCTGCGTTCGTTGCGCTTCAGGTTGGCAATCTCGCGTCGCTGCTGCTGGATTTTCACGGAGAGCGTCTGCAGCACTTGTTCGCGGGTGCGCTTGTCGGCCAGTAGTTTTTGTTGCTCGGCTTCGTGCGCGACTTGAAGTTGCGCCAGTTCGGTGGTTTTTTGCGCGGCTTGCTGCTGCAGGGCGGACAAGTGCGCCAGATCGGCGCGCAGCGTATCGATCATGCCCTGCTGCGCACGTGACAGATGCGCCAGGTAGCGCAAATCGCGCGCCGTCTGGTTGGGGTCTGCACCATTCAGGATGAGCTTGAGCGCATCGCCCTGCCCGCGTTGATACGCGCCCTTGAGCGTCTGTTCCAAACGGGCTTGCTGCTCGCGAATTCGGGCCGAAGTCGTTTCGACCTGCTGCGTCAGCGATTGCAAATCACTCTGGGTACGTTGCCGCTCGCCATCGAGCTGACGCAACTGACGGACAGCGCTGCTGATGGCCCGTTCGGATTCGCGCAACTCGTCGGCCGCTTCCTTCCTATGCGTCTGCGTATGACGAAAATCCTGCTGCAAGGAGTGCAGCCGCTGCTTGAGGGCGTCGAGCTCGGACTGCTTGCGGCCGGCCTGGTTGGCACTGACACACAGCGGTCCGCACAATACGAGTAGAACAAGGACGTGTTTGAAATTCACCCTGTCGAGCTTACCCGAAGCAGGCAGGCTTACTCAAACTGCACCAGGGCTTCGCCGGTCATTTCGGACGGTTGTGGCACACCCATCATCTTCAACAGGGTCGGGCTGACATCTTCGAGCGCACCGGTTTCCGCCAGGCTGGCGTGGCGCCGTCCGATGTAAATCAGCGGCACCAGGTTCAGGGTATGGGCCGTGTGGGCTTGGCCGGTTGCGGCATCGCGCATCAACTCGGCATTGCCATGGTCGGCAGTGACCAGCATTTCGCCGCCTCGCGCCTGCTGCGCGTCCACCACCCGGCCCAGGCAGGTGTCGACAGTCTCGATCGCCTTGATCGCCGCCTGCAGGTCGCCCGTGTGGCCGACCATGTCCGGATTGGCGAAGTTGCAGATGATGAGGTCGTATTGCTTGCTCTCGATCGCGGCGACCAACTTGTCGGTCACCTCGAAGGCACTCATCTCGGGCTTGAGGTCATAAGTTGCCACGTCGGGCGACGGTACCAGCACGCGATCTTCACCGGGGAAAGAGATTTCTTCGCCGCCATTGAAGAAGAAAGTAACGTGCGGATATTTTTCTGTTTCGGCGATGCGCAACTGGTGCAGGCCGAGGTTGGCGACATATTCGCCAATGCCATTCTTGATCCGTTCGGGCGGAAACGCGACCGAGACCTGGAAGTCGTCGCTATAGCCGGTCAGGGTGCAATAAGTCGCCAGCCGCGGGGTGACCTCGCGGTCAAATTCGCTGAAATCGGGTTCGATGAAAGGTCGCGACAACTGGCGCGCACGATCGGAGCGGAAATTGAGGAAAATGACCGAATCGCCGTCTTCCATCTTCACCGGCTTGCCGTCGGGCGTCAGGATGGCCGTGGCCTTGACGAATTCGTCGGTTTCGCCCCGTGCGTAGGCGGCTTCCAGTCCAGCTAGCGTGTTCTCCGCCCTGAACTCGGCGTGTCCCTGAGTCAGTAGGTCATAGGCGGATTTGACCCGTGTCCAGCGCCGGTCGCGGTCCATCGCATAATAGCGGCCGATCATCGACGCAACGTGGCCAGTACCTGCCTGCTCGATTTTCTCGTTGAGGCGGCGCAGATAGATTTCGGCACTTCTCGGCGGCGTGTCGCGACCGTCCAGAAACACGTGCAGACAAACCTTGTGTAAATCCTCGCGCGCAGCCAGATCGAGCAATGCATGGAAATGCGATTCGTGGCTGTGCACGCCGCCATCCGATAGCAGGCCCAGCACATGCAGGGTTTTGTCGTTGTCGCGCGCCAGGTGCATGGCATTCAACAGGGCCGGGTTGGTGTAGAAGTAGCCCGATTCGATGGCGCGGTCGATGCGGGTGAATTCCTGGTAGACCACCCGCCCCGCGCCGATGTTCAGATGCCCCACCTCGGAGTTGCCCATTTGTCCCTTGGGCAGCCCCACCTCGGACTCCGATGCATGAATAAGGGTATGCGGATGATTCTTCCACAGTCGGTCCCAATTGGGCTTGGTAGCCTGGGCAATCGCGTTGTCCGCGCTTTCCTTGCGGCAACCGAAACCGTCGAGGATGATGAGGAGAACCGGCACGGTTTTCATGAAAAAATTTATAAACCTGACTCGTTGGCGTGGAAATATTTTAATATATGCGTGATTGCTAATCTATACGCAATCCGAAAAGCAAGATTATAAGTAGCGCGTTGCTATATGTTGACGAAGTGTGCCGCATCGTTACGCGACCCACAGGACGGGGGAATGGATATGGTAGCTGACTGGGATCACGTGGACCTCATGGACAAGGAGGAGCACATCGAGCAGGCCTCGCGCGCGATGAAGGCCATGTCGCATCCTCTGCGCCTGAAAATTCTTTGCGTGCTGGGTGATAAGGAAGTCAGCGTCCAGGACATCGTCGACCATGTCGGAACGTCGCAAAGCAACATCTCGCAGCACCTCGCCATCCTACGCGACAAGGGCGTGCTGCGCACCCGCAAGGATGCCAACCGCGTGTTTTATCGCGTGGGTGACACCCGGACGCTGAAACTTCTGGGCATGATGCGCGACGTTTTTTGCGGCTTTAACAAGTAAGTCGATCCGCACCCCGAGACCCGGCTACGCGCAAGCGTGCCGGGTCTCGTGTTTTAAGTGCTCTGTTCAATCACTGGCGGTCTGGGGGCGGGTGCCGCTTCCCCGCCACATCCAGTACAGCGCGGGAATGACGAACAGTGACAACAGCGGCGCCGTCAGCATACCGCCCACCAGTGGCGCGGCGATCCGCTTCATCGCCTCGGAGCCTGCGCCGTCGCTGAACATGACGGGCAGCAGGCCCGCCACGATCACCGCCACCGTCATCATCTTGGGTCGCACGCGCATCAGCGCGCCCTGGATGATCGCCTGCCGCAACGTGGCATGATCGGCAGGCTGCTCGCCCGACTTTTCAGCTTCCTCAATGGCCTTGTCGATGTATAGCAGCATCACGACACCGAACTCCGCCGCCACGCCCGCCAATGCGATGAAACCGACGCCCACGGCCACCGACAGGTTGTAGCCTAGCCAGTAGACCAGCCAGAACCCGCCCACCAGCGAGAACGGCAGACAGATTGCGACCAGCAAAACCTTGCCCGGATGGCGAAAATGCAGGTATAGAAGCAGCAGGACCAGCAGCACGGTGAGTGGAATCAGCCACTGCAATTTTTGCCGGGCATGCTCCAGATTCGCATACTGGCCGGACCAGGCGATGGCATAGCCGGGTGTCAACTTGACCTGGGCATCGACAATCTGCCTGGCGGTCTCGACGTAGCTGCCCAGATCCTGCCCTTCTATGTCGAGATAGACGTAGCCAGTCAGACGCCCATTTTCGCTCTTGATCTGAGCCGGCCCGTCGACAATACGCAGACGGGCAACCGTACCAAGCGGCACCTGAATCCCTGACGGTGTGACAATTCGACTCTCCGCGAGCGCGTCTATCGAATCGCGCAAGGCGCGCGGATAACGCAGATTGATGGAAAATCGCTCGCGCCCATCCACCACGGTGCCGATGGTTTCCCCACCGACGGCGCTTCGCACCAGACGCTGAATCGCGGCGACAGTGACGCCATACCGTGCCGCCTGCTCGCGGTCGATATCGATATCCAGATAGCGTCCGCCAGTGACGCGTTCGCCAAATACGGTACGTGTTCCCGGAACGGTCTTCAGCGTGGCTTCGAGCGTTTCCGCCAGTGTGGCGATCCCGGCCAGATCGGGACCGGTGATCTTGATGCCGACCGCGGTGCGAATGCCGGTGGACAACATGTCGATGCGAGTACGAATCGGATAGCCCCAGGAATTGGTCAGTCCGGGCAGGCGTACGGTGCGGTCGAGCTTCTGGATCAACTGTTCCACCGTCTCACCCGCTGGCCATTCGCTTCTCGGTTTGAGCAAAATGGTGGTTTCCAGCATGGATAAGGGAGCAGGATCGGTTGCGCTGTCGGCGCGGCCAGCCTTGCCGAACACACGTTCCACCTCTGGCATCTGGCGGATCAGACGATCGGTAACCTGCAGAATATTGGCGGCTTCGTCGACGGACACGCCGGGCAGCGTGGTCGGCATGTACAGAAGATCGCCTTCGTATAGCGGCGGCATGAATTCGCTACCGAGACGCGAGATCGGCCATGCCGCACTGGCCAGCAACAGCACGGCCAGTACCAGCACCGTTTTTGGATGCTTCAGGGATGCCAGCAGTGAGGGCCGATAAAGCGCCTGCAACATGCGATTGAGTGGATTGCTACGTTCGGGGACGATGCGGCCGCGAATGAAATAGCCCATCAATACCGGCGTCAGCGTGACGGCCAGCGCCGCACTCGCCGCCATGGCATAGGTCTTGGTGTAGGCAAGCGGCGCGAACAGTTTTCCTTCCTGGCCCGAGAGTGCAAAAACCGGCAGGAAAGATACGGTGATGATGAGCAACGAGAAAAAGAGCGCAGGACCGACTTCCACCGCGCTGATTCGTGCGACCTCCCAGTAGTCCCTGTCGGGCCCGGCCCGTTCGAGATGCTTGTGCATGTTCTCGATCATCACGATGGCGGCATCCACCATGGCGCCGATGGCGATGGCGATGCCCCCTAGCGACATGATGTTGGCACTGACACCCTGCTGATACATGACGATGAACGCGGCCAGGATGCCGATAGGCAGAGTGACGGCGGCAACCAGGGATGACCGTAGGTGGAACAGGAACAGCAGGCAGACCAAGGCCACAATCAAAGTCTCTTCGACCAGTTTGCCACGCAGATTGTCGATGGAGCGCTTGATCAGACCGGAACGGTCATACGTGATCACCAGTTCGACGCCGGGCGGCAGGCCCGCCTGCAACTCCTTGAGCCGGGCCTTGACGTGCGCCACGGTCTCCAGCGCATTGTGGCCATAGCGCATGACCACGATGCCGCCGGTGACGTCTCCCTCTCCGTCAAGATCAGCCACGCCCCGGCGTGGTTCCGGCCCGGTCTGGATATGCGCCACGTCCTGTAGCCGGATGGGGATGCCCTGTGCATCCGCGCCAAGGGGAATGGTGCGGAAATCGTCCAGCGTCTTCAGATAGCCGTTGACGCGGACCATGTATTCGGCACGCGCCATTTCCATGACCGACCCGCCGCCGGAGAGATTGCTGTCGCGCACGGCCTGGCTGACCTGTTCCAGCGAAAGTCCGTAGGCCGCCAGGCGGTTGGGGTCTATCTCGATCTGGAATTGGCGCGCCATACCGCCGATAGTGGCCACTTCAGCCACGCCGGGCAGCCCCTGCAACTCATATTTCAGGTAGAAATCCTGGACTGACCGTAACTGGTCTGCATCGTAGCGATGGTGCCGATCGACCAGCGCGTACTCGAATACCCAGCCGGTGCCGGATGCATCGGGTCCCAGCGTGGGTGCGACGCCTGCCGGCAGCCGCGACGCTGCCTGGCTCAGATATTCCAGCACGCGGGAGCGCGCCCAGTAGGGATCGACGCCATCCTTGAAGATCACGTAAACATAGGATTCGCCGAACATGGAAAAACCGCGTACCGCGGTAGCACCCGGCACCGACAGCAGGCTCGACGTCAACGGATAGGTCACGGCATCTTCCACGAGTTGTGGTGCCTGGCCGGGATACGCCGTCTTGACGATGACCTGCGTGTCGGACAGATCCGGAATCGCATCCAGCGCGATATGCTGGGCGGAGTAGACACCCCAGGCCGCCACCAGCAATGTGCCCAGCAACACCAGCAGTCGATTGGCGAGCGACCACTCGATGATTCGACGGATCATGCCTAATTATTGTTCTGCATGCGCTGTACGGAATCGTTCAGAGACGCAGCTGCATCCAGCAGGAATTGCCCGCTCACAGCGACCTCTGCACCTTCCTGCAAACCGTCGATGATCTCGATAAAGTCGCCGCTCTCGATGCCGGTTTCGACGGCAACCGGCATGAAATGCCCACCCTCCAAGGCGAGCATGACGCGGTCGCCCCGTCCGGTCCGGATCACGGCCGAGCGCGGCACGGCGAGCTCTGTCCGTGGACGCGTGGCGATGGCGACATCCACATAAGCGCCGGGCCGGAGCAGGCGATCCGGGTTCTTCACGACCAGACGCGCCCTCGCGGTGCGAGTTGCAGGATCGATCGTGGGTAAGGCAAACTTGAGATGCCCGTGCAGGGGTGGTCGATCCGAATGTGGAAAAGTCACTGTCACGTTATCGCCTTCCTGGACCCACTCGAGCTGGTCGGGATACAGCGCAATGTCGATCCAGACTGTGGCGTTGTCCGCCAGCGCCAGCAAGGGCGTCCCCGGCGTAACGTACGCACCCTCGCGCGCGCCGATCTGGGTGACGTAACCCGCTTTGGATGCATAGACCGGCACCCGATCAACTGTGCGGTAGGTACGTTCGATTTCGGCAATCGTCTTGGCGCTGACGTCGGCATAGGTGAGCTTCTCCCGCGTGCGGATACGCTCGCGTGCCAGGCTGGCCGCCACCTCCGCGGTCTGTCCATACAGGCCGCCGCTGCCATCCAGCAGCCGATCGCGCCGCTGCAGCAACTCGATATATTCGCGCTGGCGTTGAACCAGTTCGGGCGAATAGATCTCGTAAAGTAGTTGCCCGACGACGACGCGCTGCCCCACCGTGCTTACGTTCAGTTTGCCGAGCCAGCCCTCGATCTTGGGGTTGATGGCATGAACCGAGTCTTCGTCAACGCCAACCGTACCGTACGCATGCACGTCGCGCGTGAGCCTGCGCGCTTCCACGCGCGCGAGCCGCATGCCCAGGCGCTGCTGCAAGGCCGTATCGACCTGCATGCTCTCGGAATGATGGTCATGCCCAGCGCCTGTTTCCACCAGATCCATTCCACATATCGGGCATTCTCCAGGATGATCCTGGAGGATTTGCGAATGCATGGGGCAGACCCACATCTTTTTTGCTGCACTGGCGCCATTCAGGCGTTCAAGTCGATCCGCGGCTTGTGCCGACTGCACGATGCTGCCCGCATTCGCGGCTGGAAGCCGTTCTGACAGATAGACCACACCGGCCATGCAGATGGGGGCGGCCAGCAGCACACCGTAGTACAGCACACGGGCCAACGACAAAGTCATGAGAATTCCATCCTGCCTGTTACCAACATGAATCAAAGGCCATCCGGAACGGGAAGACCTAGATGCTCTTTGGCTTGGTTTTGATCAGCTTCATCTTGCACACGGGGCATTTTCCGGCCTCGTGGCGATGAATCTCGGGATGCATGGAGCACGTCCAGTCGCCCTCGCCATTCTTCGGCGCAAGCGATTCCGGCTGTTCGCTGGCGGCAGTCCGAACCGTAGTCGTCGCAGTGTGTTTAGCGTCATGGGCTGCCATTTCCGATGCGAAACTTGGCGCAATGCCACCAAGCGCCGCGAAAAGTAACGCGCTCGCCAGAGCATGCCCCATGGTTTTCGATATCTGTTTGAAATTCACAGTGGTGTTCTCCATGTTTCGGGCTTCACGATGCGTATCGAACATCGGGAAGCCCGTTTATTGATACCGGAGGAGGTGGCCCTCCGGCTTGGCGGAATGACTCAGCGAACGATAATCTTGTCGCCGTGGCCCATGGTGGGATCGGCATCATTGCTATACATGATTACCGCGATGGCACCCGTGAGTGCGGCCTTCAGCGAGTGAGTCACAATCGCATGAGCGCCTTCCTTGGGAGAGATCACGTCAAATGTCGCTGCGTCACCCGCTCCTACGACATAGCTTTGCATGCCATGCAACACGTTTTTCGGATTGCCACTGGGGTAGACGGCTTCCCAGATGCCCGCAATGGGATGGAACGACGAGAACTCGTTCGGCCCTGCATTGACGAAGTAAATACGGACGCGCTCACCCGGCTTGGCCTGCAGCCAACGGGTAGCTGCCGGATCGTGTACCGGGTCATATTTGAAGATGCCGCCGTTGAACATGACGTTGCTCCACTTGTTCTGCATCATGTCGTCCTTGGAATCCGGGTTCGGATAGAGCTCGGACTGGATCAGCACGTATTCGCGGTCCGCCTTTGGCATCGCGTTGGCGTCCTTCGGATCGACGATGATCGTCCCGAACATGCCCCGCGCGATATGCTGGATCATCGGATCGGAACCGCAATGATAGAAGAACACGCCCGGGTACTCTGCGACAAATGTGAAGCGCTTGTCCTCACCCGGCTTGACAGGCCCAAAGTCCGTCACGACATCCAGTCGTGCCGCATGGAAGTCCATGGAGTGCGAGTTCTTGTTGTTTTTGTCATTGATCAGCGTGAACTCGATGGTGTCGCCTTCGGTGACCCGCACCAACGGGCCGGGCACCTGGCCGTCGAAGGTCCAGGTACGGTACATCGTGCCCTTGTTGTCGATCGGCAGATCGACTTCCTGCGCATGCAGCGTGACTTTTACCACTTTCGCCTGGGCCTGGAATGACAGCATCGACATCGCCATCAAGCCAGCCAGCGCCATCCCCATTATCTTGTTTCGTTTCATTTTTGAAGCTCCTTGTTATTTACCCGAACCACAGTTGCAGACAAAGCGTAGATACGCCACCAACTCCTTGATTTCCTCGTCGTTCATGACGTTTCCCCAGGCTGGCATGAGCACCGACTTGTTTACTGCCAAGCCACCGTCCTTGATGACGTTGAATATTTCCTCGTTGGGAATGTCTTCCATGCCCTTGGCGTCGCTGTGGTCCCGTGGCTGGACGGACATATCACGACTGTTGATTCCCTTGCCGTCGCGATTGATGCCATGGCACTGAACGCAGTAGGTGTTGTAGTTGCGGAGCGCACCCTGCGAATACGCTTCATCTGCCGAAACAGGGGCGCTGATCATGAAACAAGAGGCCATGAGGAGCCCGGCCTGCAGAATGGCTGGCACACGTTGTCCAAAATTCATTTTCATTTCCCCTCCGATGCGCTGAGTTGCATGATGTAACCCGTCAGCCGCTGCAGATCCGGCTCAGCCAGATTGAGCGTCGGCATCCAGATGTGTGGATCGATCGCTTGCGGGTTCTTGATGTAGCTGTAGATGTAATCGGCCTGCAGGCGCTCGCCGGCGGTGTAGAGCTCAGGGCCGGAAGAGCCGCCGGTACCGGGTTTGCCTTGATGGCAGGCAGCACAGCCACGCAGCTTGTTGAAGAACATCGCCCCCATGGACATGCTCACCTTGTCGCCCTTGAATGCGCCCTTGGTCACCAGATCCGCCGGGCCGGTCAGCGCCATGAGCGCATCGGCCACCGCTTCAGCATCTGCCTTTGACAGCTTCACATGGGACGTGAGGGTGGATTCATCGACCACGTCCTCCTTGTCGCTGCCCTTGACGTGCTTGGTGTAGAACTCGCCTGCAGGCCGGATTCGCGCCGGATCCTGCAGCCATTTCGCCAGCCAGGGCTTGTTGAATTTAATGCCGGCGTAATAAAGATCCGGCCCCTTCCGCTCCCACAGACTGTCGAGACTGGCGTTTTCCGGCTTTGTGATGGCATGGCAACTGATGCATTGCGATTTCAGGATGCCTGCGCCCGGGTTGTCGGCGGCCAGCACGGGGCTGGCGGCGAATGTCGCGCCCAGCAGTGCGGCCAGAATGGATAGTTTCATCATCGCTCCTCTCGCTTATTGAATGGCCTGACCCTTGAAGGCAGATGCGTCATGCATGCCATAGGGCTTCTTCAGGGATTCTTCGTAATAGAAATCGGGTACGAACACCTTGTCTTTCCAGGCGTAGTACGAGTCGTTGCGGCTGATTTCGTTGTATTCGATGACCGTCATCATGCCGCCCATCGGTTTTTCGCCGTTCATGGTGTGGGAGTCGACGTGGTCATGCACCATCCAGCGACCCGGATTGTCTGCCGTCAGGATCAGGTCATAGCGTTCGCCCGGCCCGACCATGATGGTGTCCGCCTCGTAGGGCATGGGCAGCGGACGGCCATCCTTGAACGCCACCAGGAAAACGTGGCCATGGATGTGGATGGAATGGGTCAGATCGCCCGCGCCGATCAGGCGGATCCGTACCACGTCGCCCTTGTTCACGCGAAGCGGCTGGGAATCGGGAAACGCCTTGCCGTTAAGGGTGAAGTAATCCCACACGTCGCCGGGAACGCCACCATAGCCCGGCTTGAACGCCCACTTCGACGCCCAGTCCGACATCATCAGGATGAAGTCCTTCGTCACCTTCTTTTCGATCGGTACGGGCTTTTTCGGATCGACGATGAAGGGGCCCCACATGCCGCGCATCGCCGCATGCTCGTTGACGTTGACGTGACAGTGGTACCACATGGTGCCGGACGGCTCGGCGACGAATTTGTAGGTAAAGGTATCACCGGGCTTGATTGCTGCCTGGGTGGTATCCGGCACGCCATCCATCTGCCAGGTCCCCTTTTGCAGCATGCCATGCCAGTGAATCGTATGCGGCAGGGTGGTCAGGTTGCTGACGTTGACGGTGACTTCGTCGCCTTCCTTGACATGGAACAAGGGCCCTGGCACCTGACCGTTGAAGGCAAACGTATGAAACTGCTGCTTGTCCACCAGTGTGATTTTGGTATCTTCGATCGTCATCTCGAAGGTGTGTTTTTCGGCGTGACTCAACAGCGGGTGCATCATGGCCAAGCCAAGACACAACAGCGCTACCCCGCGACCTGCGCTGATCCGACGGTGCAATTCACTACTCATGTGACCCTCCCCCTAAAAGATACATGTGGAATATATCTTATGGGGAACTCGATGACAAGAGAACTGCTCAAGGTTTTTTTAATGCATGAATAAAGTGCCTGTCCGTCATGCTTATACCCCGTTGGCTATAATGGAACCAATAAGCCCATCCAGGTGCAACGCCGCATGGCATAAAGCAAACCGAAGGAGGTGCCATGCGCCTGACCAAGTTCACAGACTATGCCTTACGGGTAATGATTTATCTGGCACGCCACCCGGACGGCCTCGCTACGATTGCAGACATCGCGCACGAATACGACATTCCATCCACTCATCTGATGAAGGTGGTGCACCGCTTGGCGCAATGCGGCTACATTGTGACCGTACGCGGAAAGGGTGGCGGGATGCGACTCGCCCGCATGCCCGACTTGATCAACGTGGGCGATCTGGTGCGGCATACCGAAGACAACATGGATATTGCCGAATGCTTCAATAACGAGAATCAGACATGCCCAATGCTGCCTGAGTGCACGCTGAAATCCATTCTGATGGAGGCGCGCAAGAGCTTCCTGGTCACTCTAGATTTTTATCGTCTGTCGGATATCATGGGCAGCTCCCTGCCGCCGCTCGTCGCGCCCATGCAGCGAGCGCATAACATTTCGCCTCCGGCGGCCGGCCGCACAAAAGAAAAAAACAAAACAAATTGAAGAATTCGCCGACTGCGGCGTTTTCTTTTCGGCGAATTTCTGCTTATTACTCACTCACCACGCTCAAATTGGCGTTTACCGCTGTCCCAACTAAGCTGTCCCTATATAAATAGAATATATAAAGGATGGCGCATGCATGATGTGCACCGCGTTGCAGCCAAACATGGATTGCCACGGTTTCAGGTTGCGATTGCGTCGGCCCGTCTCTCCAGCCCTGTCCGATCAGGGTCTATTGGGGTTCGTACCGGCACATAAGCTGTACTTGGATCCGAATAAGTTATTAATATATAATCGTTTCCTTATATTTGATCTGTGCATCTGTGGGTAGGAACTGGCAGGCCCATTTCTTCGACAAGGGATACTGATGCGGCTTAAGAAAACCAATCCGGTGCGGCTGAAAACACTGGCTTTCCTGTCCCTGTTGCCCTTTGCCGGCGCAGCCGCGGCGGATACGCTGGATTTCGCCCAGGCTGTGCAACGGGCCCTGTCGCAAAACCCGGGCATCCTCATCGCTGGCGCGCAAATCGGGCAGGCACAGGCTGCGGTCAGACAAAGTGAAGGAGCGCGACTGCCCAAGCTGACCGCCTCGATCAACGTCACGCGCACCGATGACGCGCTTAATGCCTTTGGTCTCAGGCTGTCGCAGCGCAACGCCACCTTCAACGATTTCGGTGCAGGGGAATTCAATCCCGCCGATCCCAATGTCCTCAATATCGCACCCCGGGATCTCAACCATCCTGGCCCGGTAAACAACTTCAATGCCCGTCTGGAAGCACAACTACCGCTGTATACCGGCGGCATGATCGAGGGCTACAACGAGCAGGCCAGGGCTTATTTGCGTGCGGCCCAACAGGGCGATACGCTGGCGCGCCAAAAAGTGATTTTCGATGTATTGCGCGCTTACGAGGGCGTTCATACCGCGCGCGCCTACGAAAATGTCGCCCGACAGGCCCGCCTCGCATCCGAATCCTACGTCAAGACCATTGGTAACCTGCTGCGGGGCGGCGTCGTCGTGAAAAGCGACCTGTTATCCGCCCAGGTGCATCTGGAAGACGTCAAGGTTCAACAGACCCAGGCGGAAAATGCCGTGCAGCAGGCGCTGGACCAGCTGCACTTGCTGCTGGGCATGCCGTTGGCCGAGCCACTCGATGTGGCGGGGAACGTCGAAGTTCATCCCCTGGCGGGCAAACTGGCCGATTATCAGGCCGATGCGCTCAAGTCCAATCCTGGTCTGGCTGCTTTGCGCAACCAGCTCGACGCGGCCCAGGCCGCCATCAAGGTCGCGCGCGCGGGCAAATACCCGCAAGCCGGCTTGCCGCGACGAAATCGCGGCCAAGCTCGGCCAGGCCGAAAACGGGATTGCCTACCAGGTAGCCGACGCCTGGCGACGAGCCGACGAAGCACAGCGTCGGGTCATGGCGCGCGAACTGGCGGTCAGCCAGGCCGAGGAAGCCCAGCGCCTCGTGGAAAAACGCTATGCCAACGGCGTGACGACCATCACCGAACTATTGGGGGCGCAGGCCCAGTTGGACAAGACCCGGGCCGACTTGGTGGCCGCCCGTTATGAACTCAAGGTGCAGCGTGCCAACGCCCGATTGGCGGTCGGTCGTCTGCAACCGGACCAACTATGAGCAACCCGCAATGAACTCCATGGCAAACCCCCTCTTCCTGCGCGTTGCCTTGCTTGGCCTGGCGGCGAGTCTGATCTACGGTTGCGGGTCACACGAGCCCCCCGAAGGGCAGGCGGCCGCCGTCGGCCGCACCGTGGCCGCCGAGGTGCAAACCGTACAACCGACATCACTGCGCCTGCGCGTGGAAGCACCGGGCCTGGTGGTGTCGGAAGATCAGGTCCAGGTGGCCTCGCGGCTGATGGGATATATCCGCGAAATCAAGGTCGAGGAGGGACAATCTGTCAAGATTGGCCAGCTGCTGTTCGTGGTCGATCCTGCCGATATCCAGGGGCAGGTGAACCAGGCCCGCGCTGGCCTCGCGCAGGCGGAAGCCGCACTGGCCGACGCCAAGCTTGACTACGAACGCTTTGGCGCCCTGTACAAGGATGAAGCCATTCCGAAAATGCAGTGGGACAAGACCCGCCTGCAATACCACGTTGCCCAGCAGCAGGTTGCGGCCGCCCGCGCCGGATTGGGCCTCGCGTCCGGCCAGTTACGCTATGCCTCGGTGGTGTCACCGATCAACGGCGTCGTCACGCAGAAAATGGCCAATGCTGGCGACCTCGCCGCACCTGGCCGGCCGGTGCTGGTCATCGAAGGGCTGAAGAAACTTCAGGTGCGCACCCAGGCGAGCAGCGATGTCTACGCCCGCATCAAAACTGGCGAGAAGGTCAGCATCGTGCAAGATGGCGCGTCGACGCAGGCGCCAATTGAAGGGACGATCGCCCAGATCGTGCCGGCGGCTGACCCGGCCAGCCACTCCCATCTGGTGAAAATCGACCTGCCGGCAGACAGTGGGCTCGCGAGTGGCACTTTCGTTCGCGTGGGGTTCGCCGTCGGTGAACGCGAGGGCATCCGCATTCCGGTCACGGCGCTGGCCGAGCGTGCCGGCATCACCGGCGTGTTCGTGGTCGATGCCCAGGGCATCGCGCGCTATCGCATGGTCCGCCCCGGCGCGGCCGAACAGGGCAGCGTGGAAATCCAGTCCGGTCTCAGCGCGGACGACAAGGTAGTCGTCTCCCAGGTCGAACAACTGGAGAACGGTGACAAGGTGAGCGGGGGCACTCATGACTGAGCGCATCGCCCCGCTCAACATCGCCGGCAAACTGGCCGGTATTTTCATCGAGTCGAAGATCACCGCCATGATCATGCTGGCAGTGACGCTGGCCGGCATGATGGCGCTGTTCGTCACGCCACGCGAATACAACCCGCAGATCGTGGTACCGGCAGCCAACATCATGGTCGCCAAGCCGGGCGCCTCACCCGAGGAAATCCAGAACCTGGTGGTCAAGCCGCTGGAAGCCATCATGAACGCGCAAGCCGGCGTCGAGCACACCTTCGGCTATGCCGCGCCGGATTTCGGGCTGGTCACGGTGCAATTCAAAGTCGGAGAAGACCAGGAAAGAAGCCTGGTCAAGCTCTACAACCAGTTGATGCAGAATCTCGACCGCATGCCGCCGGGCGCCATGCAGCCTGTGGTCAAGCCGGTCAACGTCGACGACGTGCCGATCATGACGCTGACGCTGTCCTCCGCCAGACTGGACGATCTGCAAATCCGCCAGGTGGCGAGCCGTGTTCTGGAGCAGCTGCGCAACGTTCCCGGAGTGTCGTTCACCCAGCTCCTCGGCGGCTCGCAGCGTGCGGTCAATGTCTGGGTATCGCCTGCCAAACTGGCGGCGGCGGGCATCGCGCTCGACCAGGTGGACAAGATGCTGCAGGGGCAGAACGTCGCGGTCCCGGCCGGTAGTCTGGTAGACAACAACGCGGTATCGCCGTTACGGGTGCAGGGTTTTCTCGGCAGTGCCCGCGAAGTGGGCGACATCGTCATCGGCGCGCCCAACGGACGGCCAGTGTTCCTGAAGGACGTGGCCACCATCGTGGACGGTCCTGCGGAAGCGGACCAAAGCACACGCTTTGCCTGGGGCCCCGCGGCCGGCAAGGACGTCGCGCGCGGCGAGGCACCGGCCGTCACCCTGGCCATCGCCAAGAAGGCCGGTACCAACGCCGTGGTGGTGGCCAATGCCGTGCTGACGAAACTCGATCAGCTCAAGCGCCAGGCCATTCCCGCCGACATCTCGGTGGCGGTGACCCGCGACGACGGCGCGCGCGCCAACGACGCGGTCAACACGCTGGTTGAACACCTCGGTATCGCCATCGGTTCGGTGGTGGTGATCCTGGTGTTCTTCCTCGGCTGGCGCGAAGCCGGCATCGTCACCCTGACGGTGCCGCTGATCCTGTTCGTGGTGCTGACCATCGGCCTGTTCGCCGGCCAGACCATCAACCGCATCACGCTGTTCGCGCTGATTCTGTCGCTGGGTCTGCTGGTAGACGCCGCCATCGTGGTGGTAGAGAACATTCACCGCCACCTGCATCACGGCATCGGCGACCGCGATTTCAAGGACGTGGTGATCCAGGCCACCAACGAAATCGGCAATCCCACCAATATCGCGACCATCGCGGTGATCCTGGCTTTCATCCCGATGGCTTTCGTCACCGGCATGATGGGGCCGTTCATGCTGCCGATCCCGTTCAATGTTCCGGTGGCGATGATCGCCTCGCTGTTGATCGCCTACATCGTGGTGCCATGGGCGACCAATCTGTGGCTCAGGAAAAAAGCCGCACGCAGTGAGCTCGCCCGCAAGGCAAGCCTGGAGGACGCCGGCGCGCGCAAAACCGACCGGCTGCATCGCGCCTACGTCAAGACCATCACGCCCTTCATCGAACAGCGCGGCCGCCGCAACCTGATGTTCCTGGCAGTGCTGGTCCTGCTGGTCGTGGCGATGCTGATGCCGGCGTGGCAATTCATCCGCCCCTCGGGCATGAACGGACCGCTGTCGGCGCTGGGGGTGGAACTGAAGATGCTGCCCAACGACAACACCAACACTTTCCTGGTGGAAATCGACACCCCGGCCAGTACCACGCTGGAAGAGACCGATCGCACCGCGCGTGCGGTCGGCGAAGTGCTGGCGCAGAACCGTTTCGTCACCGATTACCAGACTTTCCTCGGCATGACCGCGCCGATCGACTTCGCCGCG
>CAJDWX010000040.1_pt1 | contig 19444 bp, 20 predicted proteins | sample 7391741 | NCBI WGS metagenome assembly CAJDWX01 (sample SAMEA7055741, study PRJEB34461) | soil metagenome | biome: terrestrial ecosystem; feature: Peninsula; material: soil | place: Antarctica | collected 2016
CGTATAATTCCCGACTATTCCAGTCAGGTATTACTCAGGAGCTCTCATGACCCCTCTCGACCGCATCCGTGATCAAGTCACCAACAACACCGTCGTGCTGTACATGAAAGGCACACCCCAGTTTCCGCAGTGCGGCTTCTCGTCGCGCGCGGCACAAGTGCTGCAGGCCTGCGGTCTGAAGGATTTCATGGCAGTGAACGTGCTGGCCGACCCCGAAATCTTCGAAAACCTGAAGGACTACGCCAACTGGCCGACCTTCCCGCAGCTCTACGTCAAGGGCGAACTGATCGGCGGCTCCGACATCATGCTCGAGATGTACCAGAAAGGCGAAATCCAGAAGCTTCTGGAAGAAGCCCAAGCCGCCTAACGCATTTGATCCGCCGCAACAAAAAGCCGACCTTGGTCGGCTTTTTGTTGCGGCGGATACCATTCATCGAATATCTGGCTATTTCGGCTCGTCCCCTTCGGATGCCGCATCTATCCCCAGTTCGTGGATTTTCCGGGTCAAGGTGTTGCGGCCCCAGCCGAGCAGATGCGCAGCCTCGATACGACGTCCTTCGGTGTGGCGTAGCGCCACACCGATCAGCGTTTTTTCGTAGGCGTGAGTGAGATCATCCAGAATCGCCGCTTCGCCGCGTGCCAGTCGCACGCTGGCTTCGGCGGCCAACGCTTGAAGCCAGTCGCCGCCCGTTTGCTCGGCCACGTCCTGCATCAGATCGGCCGGCAGATCCCCGATCTCGACCACCTGTCCAGGTGCCATCACGGTCAGATAATGGCTGACGTTTTCGAGTTGGCGCACGTTGCCGCGCCAAGGCAGATGGACCAGCGTCTTCATCGCCGCCTCCGACACATCCTTGGTTTCCATTTCCAGTTCGCGTGCGCTTTTCCGCATGAAATGGCGCACCAGCAAGGGAATGTCCTCACGCCGTTCGCGTAACGCGGGCAGGCGCAGGCGGATCACGTTGAGACGGTGGAACAGGTCTTCGCGAAACAATCCTTCTCGTACCCGCACCTCCAGATCCTGGTGGGTCGCAGCGATCACCCGCACATTGACCTTGATTGGCGTATGGCCGCCGACCCGGTAGAACTGGCCGTCGGCCAGCACGCGCAGCAGGCGGGTCTGCAGCTCGGCCGGCATGTCGCCGATCTCGTCCAGAAACAGCGTGCCGCCATCGGCCTGCTCGAAGCGGCCACGTCGCTGCGCCGCCGCGCCGGTGAAGGCGCCACGCTCATGGCCGAACAGTTCAGATTCCAGCAGGTCGCGGGGAATGGCCGCGGTATTCAGCGCGATGAACGGCCCGCCGGCGCGCAAGCTATGGCGTTGCAGGGCGCGCGCCACCAGTTCCTTGCCACAGCCCGATTCGCCGGTGATCAGCACGATGGCATGCGATTGCGCCAAGCGCCCAATAGCGCGGAACACTTCCTGCATCGCAGGCGCCTGGCCAAGGATTTCCGGCATCGGCACATCGCTGCTGGCGGGCACGTCGCGGTCGGCGTTTTCCGCCAGTGCACGGCGCACGAGCTCAAGTGCCTGGTCGACGTCGAAAGGCTTGGGCAGGTATTCGAATGCGCCACCCTGGAAGACCGCCACCGCGCTGTCGAGGTCGGAATAGGCCGTCATGATGATGACCGGCACCTTGGGGAGCCGTTCTTTCAGTGTCTGCAGCAGTTCCAGACCGCTGACTCCCGGCATGCGGATGTCGGACAGTACGCAGCTTGATTTCGGCATGGTGCTCAGCCAGGCAAGGGAAGAAAAATGGAAAAGACGGTATGGTCAGAACGGCTTTCGCAATCGATGGTGCCGTGGTTCTGCGCGACCAGCGTCTGCGCAACGGCAAGCCCGAGGCCGCTACCGCCTTCGCGCCCGGACACCAGTGGAAAGAAGATCTGCTCGCGTATCGCTTCGGGTATGCCCGGGCCGTTGTCGATGATCTCGACGCGCATGCCGAGCTGATAGCTTCGGCTCTCCAGGGTGATCTGTCGCGCCACCCGTGTCTTGAGAACGATCTCACCCTGGCCATGCCCATGCCCGTTGCCGTGCATTGCCTGCACGGCATTGCGCGCAATATTGAGCGTGGCCTGGATCAGCTGTTCGGCGTCGGCACGAATCTCGGGCAGACTGGTATCGTAGTCGCGCCGCAGCGATATGCTGGGCGTTTCGGCCAGAATCAGACTGCGAACCCGCTCCAGAACTTCATGGATATTCACCGCCCCAAAACGGGGCATGCGATGCGGCGTGAGCAAGCGCTCCATCAGCGATTGCAACCGGTCGGATTCCTTGATGATGACCTGGGTGTATTCGCGCAAGGATTCGCGCGGCAATTCGTGTTCCAGCAGCTGCGCCGCGCCGCGGATGCCGCCGAGCGGGTTCTTGACTTCATGCGCAAGGTTGCGAAGCAGTTCGCGGTTGGCTTCCTGATGCAGACGCGCCTGTTCCAGCCGGGCAATACGCAGATGCGGATCAACTGCGCGCATTTCGATCAGCACAGCGTCCGGTGGGTTGTCCAGCGGCGATACGCTACAACCGAGCCGAATCGACGGATGACCGTTTACCATAACGTCGAGCTCGTATTCGATCACGGTTTCGCGCTGGGCACACGCCGTCTGGACGGCGGCGAGTAATTCGGGGCTGCGCTCGAACACCGACTTGACGTGCCCTCCGATCAGCAGGGCGTCGGATACGCCCAGCAGCGTTTCAGCGGCTGGATTAACGTATGCGATACAACTGTCGGCATCCAGAATCATGGTGCCGGTGGAGAGGTAATCCAGTCCTGAATAATTGGTGGGCGAGAATGACGGCATGCTCATGCACTCAGATGAAGCACTGATTGTGCCAGAGCGTGGTTGTTGAAGCTTTAGCTTCTATACAACCACGGCCTACCTCTTGCAGGCAGACCAAGGTTGCGGACGCATACGCGGCACGCTTGAGTTGCTTTCGCGCTTGCGAGGAACCCGTGTTGTAGAAACCGGGGCTTCTCGACGAATACTGCCTTTACTTCAGATTGGCCAGTTCCCGCTGGATGGCAGTAATGTTCTGCTCGTGCTGCTGCACCGTTGTGCGCCACTTGCTCACGCGGTCAGTATACGTGGCGTCGGTCGCACGCTCTCCCGGCTGCAGACGTTCGCCCAGGGTCATCTGGCGGCGTGATTCATCAGCATTGTGACGTTCGCTGGACAATTCATCCTGCAAAACCTGGCGCCGGACATCGTCGCGCCGCTTCTGAGTGCCCGGATCGATACGCGGGAAATCCGCTGGGCTGGGCGTATAGGATGCCCGCCGCGGCGATTTGGCCCTGGCCGGTAGCGAGGTAGGTGCACCGGGCAGGTCGACGCGCTTGGCGCCTTTCTTGTAGACATCGGTAAAGGTCACCTGGCCGTTTTCATCGACGTACTTGTAGATTTCCGCCTGCGCAGGTGCAGCCAGAATCAGGCACAAGAGGAAAGAAAAGCGGACGATGGGCATAGGGCTGAGTGTAGCGTACCCGTTTGCTAACGGACACTGGCCGCCAATCTTGATCCCGGATGGCCCGGCCTTAAAGATGCACCAAAAAAAGGGTGGCCGAAGCCACCCTGTCATTTGCACACGTCTGTGCTTACAGCGAGTAATACATTGCGAATTCGACCGGATGCGCGGCCATGCGGAACTTGGTGACCTCTTCCATCTTCAGCGTGATGTAGGCGTCGATCATGTCGTTGGTGAACACGCCGCCACGGGTCAGGAATTCGTGGTCCTTGTCGAGCTCTTCCAGCGCCATGTCCAGACTGTGGCAGACCTTTGGCACCCCCGCCTCTTCTTCTGGTGGCAAGTCATACAGATTCTTGTCCGACGGATCGCCCGGGTGGATCTTGTTCTGGATGCCGTCGAGGCCGGCCATCATCAGCGCTGCGAAGCACAGATAAGGGTTGGCCATGGGGTCGGGAAAACGGGTCTCGATGCGGCGGGCTTTTTCGCTGGAGGAAATCGGGATGCGGATCGAGGCCGAGCGGTTGCGCGCCGAGTAGGCCAGCATCACCGGCGCCTCGAAGCCGGGCACCAGACGCTTGTACGAGTTGGTTGACGGGTTGGTAATCGCGTTCAGTGCCTTGGCGTGCTTGATGATGCCACCAATGTAATACAGGCTCAGTTCGGACAGACCGGCGTAGCCGTTGCCGGCGAACAGGTTCTTGCCGTCCTTCCACAACGACATGTGCACGTGCATGCCGGAACCGTTGTCGCCGACGATGGGCTTGGGCATGAAGGTCGCGGTCTTGCCGTAAGCGTGGGCGACGTTGTGCACGATGTACTTGAGTCTCTGCGTCCAGTCGGCGCGCTGGGTCAGCGTGCTGAACTGGGTGCCGATTTCGCACTGGCCGGCGGTGGCCACTTCGTGGTGGAACACTTCGACCGGGACCCCGGCTTCTTCCAGCGCCATCACCATGGCGGCACGGATGTCCTGCAGGCTGTCGACCGGGGGCACCGGGAAGTAACCGCCCTTGATTCCGGGACGGTGGCCGGTGTTACCGCTCTCGAACTTCTCGGCTGACGACCATGAGGCTTCCTCGGAATGGATCTTCACGCCGCAGCCCGACAGGTCATCGTGCCAGGTAATGGAATCGAAAATGAAGAATTCGGGTTCGGGGCCGAAGTAAGCGGTATCGGCGATGCCGGTCGACTTCAGATAGGCCTCGGCGCGGCGTGCCACCGAACGCGGGTCGCGCTCGTATCCCTTGCCGTCGGACGGTTCGACCACGTCGCAGGTCAGGATCAGCGTGGGTTCGTCGAAGAAGGGGTCCATGTAGGCCGTCTCGGGATCGGCCTTCAGCAGCATGTCGGACGCCTGGATACCTTTCCAGCCCGCGATCGAGGAGCCGTCGAACGGGTGGCCATCCTCAAACCAGTCCTCGGTCACGAAGCGTGAAGGAATCGAAACGTGCTGCTCCTTGCCACGTGTGTCGGTAAAGCGCAGGTCGATGAACTTGATTTCGTCGTCCTGAATTCTTTTGATCACATCGGACACGGTCATGCTGAATCTCCTCAAACTGAAATGGGTTGAATTTACGACGTCGCACGTTACACCAGGTGCACCTCGTCACGTCATATACGGACTGATAGCAGCAACCGTGCCACGCAAAAAAATGGGCGCAGAGCATTGTGCCACAAGGCTTATGAGCCGGGATAAAGAAGAACAAGCCTTTACCAATGCATCATAAACAGGCATTCACCGATGCATGCGCACCATATTGGTGCAGATTGCATCGGACAGTGCGTTTCATATACTGAACGGTCAGGTAAAGGAATCCGTCATGGGACGCATCACCGAGTTGCTCGATACCGCGCACCATCGCAGCCAATCGCATGCTTGGCCATTTGCTGGCGCGCTGTTGCCGCACGAAGCCGACGAATTACTGCAGATCGCGCCCGGAGCCCGTCTGATCGATATACGTTCGTATGCAGAACTCGAACTCAATGGCGTCATTCCCGGGGCGCTGCATGTCGAGTGGCAATCCTGGCCCGGCTGGGTTCCCAATCCCCACTTTCTGACCCAACTGGCCCAAGCCACCGATCCGGAGTCCCTGCTGTTTTTCATCGATCGCAGCGGCGAACGTTCGCATCGCGCTGCGGCCGCCTGTACCGACGCCGGACGCGGCAGTTGTTACAACGTACTGGAAGGCCTGGAAGGCGAACTCAACAAAGCCACCGGCCATCGCAACGAGCTCAATGGCTGGAAGCAACGCGGCCTGCCCTGGACCCAAAGCTGATACCGCCGTCCGTGCAAAAACGCCGGGCGGCCGGTTGAGCGGATAAGATATGCCGCCATGACCGACCGTTACGCCGTATTCGGGCACCCGATCGCCCACTCCAAATCACCGCAGATTCATGCCGCCTTTGCCCGCCAGAGCGGCCAGGACATGCACTACGAAGCCATCCTCGCACCGCTCGACGACTTCGCGGGTAGCATCGCAGAGTTCATCGCGGCCGGCGGACGCGGTGCCAACGTCACCGTGCCGTTCAAGGAAGAAGCCTTCAGGCTCGTCAATCGCCTGAGTGCGCGCGCGCAGCATGCCGGCGCGGTGAACACGCTGACGTTTGATTCTGGAAACATCGCCGGCGATAACACCGATGGCGCCGGCCTCGTTGCCGATCTAACGCGCAACCTGAGCTGCGTACTTGCTGGCAAACGCATCCTGCTGCTCGGCGCAGGCGGCGCGGCACGCGGCGTGATCGAGCCGCTGCTTGACCAGCAACCGGCGGAACTCGTTATCGCGAACCGCACGGTCAGCCGCGCACAAGAACTCGTCGAGCTGTTCGGCCACGGCATCCGCGCATGCAGCTTCGACGCGGCCGACACCCCCTTCGATATCATCATCAACGCCACCGCCGCCAGCCTCGCCGGCGATCTGCCGCCGCTGTCGCCGCGCGTGTTTACCCAGGACACGCTGGCCTACGACATGATGTATGGGCGCGACACGCCGTTCCTCGACTTCGCCCGCACGCATGAGGCGCGCACCGCCGACGGTCTCGGCATGCTGGTGGAGCAGGCGGCCGAAGCATTTTATCTGTGGCGTGGCGTGCGCCCCGATACCGCACCCGTCATCACGAGCCTGCGCGCATGATACGAGTCGTTTTGCGCTGGCTCGGCAAAGCGATCGCCACCGCAGTCGTTCTGGTTCTGCTGTATCAGCTCTGGCTGTTTGCGCATGTGCTGTGGTGGATCGATCACAACCCCGCCTCCACTTCCTTCATGAAAGCCGGTCTCACACGCCAGCAGGAGACCACCTGAAGCGCGCCATCGTCGCTGCCGAAGACGCCAAGTTTCTCGAACACGACGGATTCGACGTGGAAGGCATTCAGATTGCGGTGGAAAAGAATCTGAAAAAAGGCCGCCTCGTTGCCGGTGGTTCCACCATCAGCCAGCAGCTCGCCAAAAATCTGTTCCTCTCAGGTGAGCGCAGCTTCATCCGCAAAGGCCAGGAAGCCGTCATCACGCTTATGATCGAAGCCACCTGGAGCAAACGTCGCATTCTCGAGGTGTATCTCAACGTCATCGAATGGGGCAACGGCATCTACGGTGCCGAAGCCGCCGCCCACCGCTACTACAAAACCTCCGCCGCCAACCTTGGCCGTGACCAGGCTGCCCACCTGGCTGCCATGGTGACCAACCCGCGCTGGTACGAAAATCATCGCGGCTCGCGCGCGTATCAGCGGCGGGTTGCGGTGATCAGCCGGTACATGGGGAGTGCCCAGGTGCCGCGCTGATCGCTTAGGAAATCATCTTATTTATTCTGAAACTCGTAGTCCAACTAGTCGCTGGGCAACGTAAATACGCCCTGCCCGCAAGAAATGTCATTCGCTGCCCTCGCCTCATACCACGTTACAATCGCGGGGCTTTTTGCCTATACCGCCCATGACCGACGCCTCCGAAAACCAGCCACAGGACAACCTCGAAACCAGCCTTGCACAGGTGCAGAGCCTGCTCGCCAAGATGCGGCTGGTGGAGGAATTCGTCCTCAGGCAGGGCGGGAAGCGGGAAGACCTGGCCAACGATCGGGAGCACGCAGACTACCTGACTGAGTTGCAGGCGCGGCTGGAAGACCTGCATCCGGCCGACATTGCCTACATCCTGGAGGCCCTGCCACAGGACGAACGACGGCTGGTGTGGAACCTGGTCGATGCGGAGCACAACGGCGAGATTCTGCTGGAGGTGTCGGACTCGGTTCGCGAAACGCTGATCGAGAACATGGACAAGGCGGAGCTGCTGGCCGCCGCCGAATCGCTCGACACCGACGAGATCGCCGACATCGCATCCGATCTGCCGCGCGATGTGATCCAGGAACTGCTGACGTCGCTGGATGCGCAGAAGCGCGCGCACTTGCAATCTGCGCTGGCCTATCCGGAGGACACGGTGGGCGCGCTGATGGATTTCGAGATGGTGACGATCCGCGCCGACGTGACGCTGGAAGTCGCGCTGCGCTACCTGCGCCGCCTGAGCGAATTGCCCGACCAATTGGATAAGTTGTTCGTGGTCGACCGCGACGACGCGATCATCGGCGTGCTGCCGTTGAAGCGTCTACTCACCACCGACCCCGAGGCTTCGGTGGCGGCGGTGATGGTCGAAGACTTCGTCAAGTTTCATCCCGAGGACGCAGCGGACGAGGCATCGCAGGCGTTCGAACGCTATGACCTGGTGATGGCGCCGGTGGTGGATGCGCAGGGGCGGCTGATGGGCCGTCTCACCGTCGACGCGGTGGTGGACTACATCCGTGAATCGACCGGTGCCGACATGCTGTCGATGGCCGGCCTGAAGGAAGAGGAAGACCTGTTCTCCTCCGTCTGGCGTTCGGCGAAAAACCGCTGGATGTGGTTGGCTGTCAACCTCACGACCGCCTTCATTGCGTCGCGCGTGATCAATGCATTTGCAGACTCGATCGAAAAGCTCGCTGTCCTGGCGGCGCTGATGCCGATCATCGCCGGTGTCAGCGGCAACACAGGTAACCAGACTATCGCACTGATCGTGCGCGGCCTGGCGCTGGGGCAGATCACTCAGGCCAACGCGCGGCGCCTGGTTATCAAAGAGCTCGGCGTCGCGCTCTTCAACGGCTTGGTATGGGGTTCGGTGGTCGGCATCATCGCCTGGTTGTTGTACGACAGGCCCGCGCTGGGGGGCGTGATGGCATTGTCGATGCTGCTGAACCTTCTGGTGGCGTCATTGGCAGGCATCTTCATTCCGATGCTGCTTGAGCGCATGAACCGCGACCCGGCGATCGGCTCATCGGTGATGCTCACCTTCATCACCGACAGCATGGGCTTTTTCATCTTTCTCGGCCTGGCTACGGTTCTGCTGCTATGAAGCCCGCCCATCCCACCCCTGCGAGGCACGACAGTCGCGCTTTATATCGTCGTCTGCTCGGTTATGTAAAGCCGTATTGGCGCATGTTCGCGCTGTCCCTCGTCGCACTGATCCTCACCGCCGCCACCGAGCCTGCGCTGCCCGCCTTGTTCAAGCCACTGCTGGACAAGGGCTTCGTCGCCCAGGATCAGGATTTCATCCGCTGGATTCCAGTCCTGCTGCTGGCGCTGTTTCTGGTCCGTGGCATCACCAGCTTTGTCAGTACCTATTGCATGGCCTGGGTCGGCAGCCGCTTGGTGATGGACCTGCGCGCTACCATGTTCGACAAACTGATGACGTTGCCAACACGCTACTTCGATCAGAACCCGAGCGGTCAGTTGATTGCACATCTGGCTTTTAATGTCACTCAGGTCACGCAGTCCGCCACCAGTTCGCTCACCACGCTGGTGCGCGACACGGTGACGGTGCTAGGACTGCTGGGTTACCTGCTGTGGCTGAACTGGCAGCTGACGCTGATCGTGCTCGCGCTGGTGCCGCTCACGTTGTGGATTGTGCGCCTCGCGAGCAAAAGATTGCGCGGGCTGTCGCGCAAGGCGCAACAGAATATCGGCGACCTCACTCAGGTGGTGGATGAAGCCGTGGGAGGACACCGCGTCGTCAAACTGTTTGGCGGCGAAGAATACGAGCAGACGCGTTTCCGCCACGCCGCCAATCTGGCCCGACTGTTCGAGATGAAGCGCGTCGCAGCCAACGCAGTGTACGAGCCCGTCATCCAGTTGATCGCCGCAATCGCGCTCGCCATCATCATCTATATCGCCGCTGGCCAGGCGAGCGAGAACACCACCACGGTCGGCGGCTTCGTGGCTTTCTTCATCGCCATGCTGCTGCTGTTCGCACCGCTTAAACGACTCACGTCAGTGAACGACCAGTTGCAGCGCGGACTGGCCGCCGCCGAGACCATCTTCACGATGCTCGACGAAGACGCCGAGCGCGACAGCGGAACACGCCCACTCGAACGCATCGAGGGCCGATTGGCGCTCCGTAACGTGACGCTGACCTATCCTGGCAAGACCGTGCCGGCACTGGTCGGCATCACCCTCGACATCGCTCCCGGCGAGACGGTAGCGCTGGTCGGCGCCTCGGGCTCGGGCAAGACCACGCTGGCCAATATGGTGCCGCGCTTCTACGACCCCGATGCCGGCGCCATCACCCTCGACGGCCACGACATCCGCGACATTCCACTTGGCAATCTGCGCAGCCACATCGCACTGGTGTCGCAGGATGTCACTTTGTTCAACGACACGCTGGCGCACAACATCGCCTACGGACACAAGCGCGACGCCACGGACGACCAGATCCGCGCCGCCTGCATCGCAGCGCACGCCTGGGAATTCATCCAAGCCATGCCAGACGGTCTCGACACGCTGATTGGCGAGAACGGCATGCGGTTGTCCGGCGGCCAGCGCCAAAGAATTGCAATAGCACGCGCCATCCTGAAGAACGCACCGCTGCTGATCCTCGACGAGGCCACGTCCGCACTCGACAACGAATCCGAACGCCACGTACAGGCCGCGCTCGAGACGCTGATGGCAAACCGCACCACGTTGGTCATTGCGCATCGCCTGTCCACCATCGAACGCGCCGACCGGATTGTGGTGCTGGAAGGCGGTCGCATCGTCGAAATCGGCAGCCACGCCGACCTGATCGCCCGCCAGGGCCGCTACGCGCAGTTACATTCGCTGCAGTTTTCCGCATGAGCCACGACCGTTCATCCGGCTGGGCCAAGCCTTCCCGCTCGCTGCTCACCGCCGCTGGGCGTGCCATCGGCGACTTCCGCATGATCCGCGAAGGCGACCGCATCCTGCTCGGCCTGTCAGGTGGCAAGGATTCGCTGTCGTTACTCCATACGCTGCGGCATCTGCAACAGAAGGCACCGGTGAAGTTCGATCTGCTGGCCTGCACGGTCGATCCGCAGTCCGACCAATACGATCCTTCGCCACTGACACCTTATATGGCCGAGCTCGGTGTACCCTACTTTCTCGAATCGCAGCCCATCCTGGAGGAGGCGCAAAAGACGCTGACCAAGGACAGCGATTCCTACTGCGCGTACTGTTCAAGAATGCGGCGCGGCATCCTCTATCGCGTCGCGCGCGAGCAGCACTGCAACGTCGTCGCGCTCGCGCAGCATCTGGACGATCTGGCCGAAACGCTGATGATGTCGATGCTGTTCGGCGGCAAACTGCGGACCATGTCGCCGCATTACCTGAACGACGCCGGGGATCTGCGCATCATCCGCCCCTTCGCCTACGCGCGCGAGCGCCAGACCCGCGCATTTGCCGCCGATTCCGGATTGCCGGTGATCTTTGAAAACTGCCCGGCGTGCTTTGCCAAGCCGCAACAACGCTATGCGATGAAACAGATGCTGGCCGAGCAGGAGAAAGTGCATCCACGCATCTTCAACAGTCTGCTGACCGCGATGCGGCCGTTGATGGGAGAGCCGCCTCAACCATAATCAGATTTTCAACCAGGGGAGAGAAAAAGTGGAATGGTTCATCAAAGTCATCAAGAACTTTTCGTTCAGCGGCCGCGCCCGGCGCAAGGAATACTGGTTCTTTTTGCTATTCGTCATCGTCATTGTCTTCGTTCTCGGCTTACTGGATTCCATCATTGGCACCTATTCAAAAGAAACCGAGCTGGGGCTTTTCAGCGGAATTTTCATGTTGGGTATTCTGATCCAGAGCATCGCCGTGGGTGTGCGCAGACTGCACGACACAGGCCGAAGCGGCTGGTGGCTTCTGATCAACTTCGTTCCTCTCGTCGGATGGATTATTTTGCTGGTCTTGATGCTTCTGGCTGGACAGCAAGGCACGAACGAGTACGGTCCTGATCCCAGGCAGACCAGCTGATGGCCGTGACTCGCACATTTTCACTGCCCGTTGTTTCCCCGTAAAATAAATTCTTTGTTTTACCTGACATTTCCCTTAAAGAGACCAAGGTCATGACCGCTTCCTTCATCCCCCCCAAGCGCATTCTCATGGGCCCCGGCCCGTCCGACGTGCCTCAGCGCATCCTCGACGCGATGGCACGTCCGACCATCGGCCATCTCGATCCGGCCTTTGTCGATTTGATGGAACAGATCAAGTCGATGTTGCGGATGGCGTTCCAGACCGACAACGCGCTGACCTTCCCGGTCTCGGCGCCCGGATCGGCAGGGATGGAAATGTGCTTCGTCAATCTGGTGGAGCCGGGCGACAAGGTGATCGTGTGTCGTAATGGCGTGTTCGGCGGGCGCATGCTGGAAAACGTCAAACGCACCGGCGGCGTACCGGTGATCGTCGACGATGCCTGGGGCAAGCCGGTCGACCCGCAGAAGGTGCGCGATGCTTTCAAGGCGAGTCCTGATGCCAAAGTGCTCGCCTTCGTGCATGCCGAGACATCCACCGGTGCGCAGTCCGATGCCGAAACTCTGGCGAAGATCGCGCAGGAGTTCGGTGCATTGACCATCATGGACTGTGTCACCAGCCTCGGTGGCACGCCGGTATCTCTGGATAAATGGGGCATCGACGCGACCTATTCAGGCAGCCAGAAATGCCTGTCGTGCACGCCTGGGCTGTCTCCCGTCTCGTTCTCGGAGCGCGCAATCGCCCGCATCAAGGCACGTACCACACCGGTACAGAGCTGGTTCCTCGACCTCACCCTGGTGCTCGGCTACTGGCAGTCCTCAGGCAAGCGCACCTATCACCACACGGCGCCCATCAACCCGATGTATGGTTTGCACGAAGCGCTGGTCATACTGGAAGAGGAAGGATTGGAGAATGCGTGGGCGCGCCACCGCGCGATGCACGAGAAGCTCAAGGCGGGATTTGAAGCCATGGGCTTGAGATATGTGGTTGAGGAATCCGCTCGCCTGCCGCAACTCAATTCAATTTATGTACCGCAAGGTGTCGACGAGGCTGCCGTGCGCGCGCGCCTGCTTAGTGAATTCAACCTGGAAATCGGCGCTGGCCTCGGCGACATGGCCGGCAAGATCTGGCGCATCGGCCTGATGGGCTATTCGGCCAGGCAGGAAAACGTCGATTACTGCCTGAAGGCGCTAAAAGCCTGTTTGCCCTGAACCTGAGATCGGATTTCGTGGTTCGGGGTTCGCTGGATTCCTGACACAATCCGTCATCCCTTGAAGAGCGTGAATGGGGCGGCTCGATTTTCCGAGCGCCCCATTCGCCGCTTGTTTGATCCGTTTCTCAATTGCGATGTCACGGACGGCTATAAACGAACCCTCCGAGTCACTTCATTCCGACAACAATTCGTTGATTCGCTTCATCAGGTCAGGGTTCTCGGGACTCACATGTATAACCCAGTAGCGCGACCGGTTTACTGCGGGCTGGCCGGGGTGTGAGTAGCCGGTTCGCAGGGTGAATGAGCCGTCTTTCGCGCTTATTCCGTGCAGGCCATCACCCTTGTCCAGATCCCAATAGAACGGGCTTGTAAACGGCTTGCCGCGGCGGAAGTTCACCAAGCCCGAAGGTTTGCTCTCCTTCCACTCGATTTTCATTCGTCGCCCCTCCAGTAACGAAATCGTGGCGTTCTGAATCTCCTGGCCGTTCTGAACCACCGGTTCGCCAACCGCTATATATTGCTCGATCGTCACCTTTGCCGGCGTCTGCAGGATCGCTTTCGCGTCGGCTACCGATGCGGTGGTCAGCTTGGACTGTTCAATTCTTTCCGGCTCGCGTGTTGCCCGTTCCTGCTGAGGAGCTGGCTGTTTCACTTCGCTTCTCGCCTTGAGATCGCCCTTGATCACCGACGTTATCGTTTCATCAGAAAAACCCGCCTGCTTGAGCTTCATCACGCGCTCGACATCGTCGTAATCGTTTTCGATCATCAGGCGGATCACGGTCTCGCCCACGTTAGAAGCCTTCAGCCGAGTCAGGTCTTCAGTAGGCAATACCGCGAGTGCAGTCCCCGCAGAAGCCCAAATCCAAGCACCCCACAAAAAGAGAACGGTCTTCTTCGTTCCAGGGATCATGATCCAATTCCTCATTCAAGTAGTCAGGCGGAAACCCGCTCAGGTGGAAAAACGAACGTAAAAAAAAGTCAGGAACGATCATTGCCCCCATGCGGGAAAACCGGATGCGCTCCAACCGCTGGGAAGTTTAAACCATAAGCCATCGGCCCGTGGATGACGCCATCCGCAGGCCGATGGCTTATTGCCCAACCGTACGAGTGAGATGAAGGAGCGGCTCTCCACTCCAATGGGGTTAGGCAGCCACCCAGACGGGGCTACCTGCGTATCGCCGTACCGGGCAGTGGGAGAACACTTGGCTCATATCAATCTCGTGACCAACAGGACAATCAGGATAACGACCAGCAGGCCAACGCCACCGCTGGGCCCGTATCCCCATCCCCGGCTTTACGGCCACGCCGGAATTGCGCCGATCAGAATCAGGATCAAAACGATCAACAATAGGGTTCCAATGCCCATGGTATTTGCCTTGTTAAATTGACCGGGCGGAATGCGGTAACCATGCAGTAAAGCGTCCGCCTGCCGGTTTCATGAGTCGAACCCAGGACCCACACAGTCCGGATCAGACGTTTTTCATCGGCTAGCCGCCCAGAAGGTCGCCCGCAAAATAACCCGGGTTTACCTTGTCTTCTTCGGTACAGACAGTGTTCAGACACATGAATCGGGTCCTGTTGTCATCGAGAGTGGCAAGATTCAGATTCGGGTTCGTCTAAAGCTTCAGCCTCGGTGAAGACGAAGTGGTAGTCGTTCGCCACCTCCAGTTCCAGCACCCCTTCATCGCGCTCGCCATAGTCATGCCAGCGATCTGTTTTTGCGCCCAGAATCTCGGGATCCGACCTGCCGTTCCTGTCGTCCTTCCAGGCGACGATAACGGGGCAGACCAGCATTTCGCCGGCCTTGCCAACCGCTGTGCGACACGCCTGCACAAAATCCTTCACGTTGCCATCCGCCAATGCGATTCTTTGCATACTGATCTCCTTTTTCTTCGGTTTCCACTCGACGCGCCCACATGGAAGACACGGCTCATGGCTTGCCGTGTCGGGCAAGGACACTGCCATCGTGGCCGATCGAGTACAAAAGTTCGGTAGGATTTTGCCTATGCGCAGGCAGGTGCCCGCTGAAAGTGGGTCGGCTTTGCAGTGGAGCAGGTAAGCGGATTGAGCAACGGAGTTTTAATTGCCCTCAGGTGACGCGCCAGGTGCCTGCACCTGTGTTGCCAGTACCTGATCCACCCGGTTGCGGTCGACGTCCACCACCTCGAATTCCCAGTCCGCCCAGGTGAAGCGTTCCGCCTTACGCGGAATGCGGCCCAGCGAGGCCAGCACGAAACCGCCGACCGTGTGATAGTTGCCCAGCGATTCTTGGGACACATGGCGAATCTCCAGCCGATCCTTCATCTCGTCGATGGGCAGCAGGCCATCCAGCAGCCAGGATCCGTCGGCCCGACGTACGGCCAAGGCGTCTTCGGTATCGTCTGCCGGGGGGATCATGTCACCAACCAGCGAATACATCAGGTCGTCCAGCGTGACGATGCCTTCGGTGAGGCCGAACTCGCTCACGACCAGGGCGAAATTGGCACGCTGCTGGCGGAAGGTGCGCAGCAAGTCGATAAGAGTGAGGCTGGAAGGCACAAACAGCGGCGGCGCCAACGGCAGTTCGGCGAAGTCGATATCGCCTTCCATGGCGGCCTTGAGAATGTCGTGGCTTTCGGCAATACCAATCACCTGCTGCAAGTCGCCCTTGCAGATGGGCAGGCGGGAATGTGGAGCCTCCTTCAAAATGCGCAGGTTGTCCTCGCGCGGGGACAGCAGATCGAGCCACGCCACGTCCGACGCCGGTGTCATGACGGTAGCGAGGCGCCAATCTTCCAGCCGCAGCACATTACCAAACAGCTCGCTCTCTTCCGGTGCGATGGTGCCCGTTCGCTCCCCTTCGTCCACAAAGGCCAGGATGTCCTCGATGCTGGTGACCGCGGGCACCGACTGGATCGGCATCAGAGCCAGTATGCGGTCTGCGATGAAGGACAGAAAACGGATCGCCGGAGACAGCAGCAGGATGAAAAGTGACATGAAGGGGGCGCAAAACGCCGCCACCTTTTCCGGATGCGCGAGTGCGATCCGCTTGGGCACGATCTCGCCCAAAATGATCGAAACTGCCGTGACGATCGCGATGGTTACACCGAAGGCAATGGATTCACTCCAGTCGGCCAAACCGGGAATCACCACAACGATGATCGTTTCGATGGATGTCGACAGCGCCGACTCGCCATAGATCCCCATCAGCAGCGCCGCAGCAGTGATTCCCGTCTGGCTGGCGGCCAGCAGCCGGCTCGGGTGTTCCTTGATCGCTAGCGCCTTGATGGCTCCTATGTTGCCTGCCTGGGCCAGCTGGGTCAGACGGCCGCGGCGGGCTGAAGCGAGCGCCATTTCCGCAAGGGAAAACAGACCGGAAAGCAGGATGAGCAGGATCAGGATCCACAGGGCATTCATGATCAGGACGCGGAAGCGGGGATGGGGACGATTCTACCCGTCGCCCCGAACAAGGCGATACGGCACACATGACAAGGCCCGCTGACAGCGGGCCTTGTATAACAACTCGTCAAGCGGAAAATATCACAAGCCCAGCCGCTGCCAGATGGTGGTGCTCGGCCCGGCCTGGTTCATGGTGTAGAAATGCAGGCCCGGCGCACCACCGGCCAGCAGACGGTCGCACAGGTCGGTAATCACATCGAGCCCAAAGGCACGGATCGATGGCAGGTCGTCACCGTAGCTTTCCAGCTTCTTTCGCAGCCAGCGCGGGATTTCGGCGCCACAAGCGTCGGAGAAGCGTGCCAGCTGGACGTAGTTGCCGATCGGCATGATGCCGGGAACGATAGGAATGTCGACACCGAGCGCACGCGCGTCCTCGACGAAGTTGAAGTAGGCGTCGGTGTTGAAAAAATACTGGGTGATCGCGGCGTCGGCGCCGGCATCGACCTTGCGCTTGAAGTTGGCGAGATCCTCGGTGTGGGAACGCGCCTGCGGGTGGATTTCGGGATAGGCGGCCACCTCGATCTCGAACCAGTCGCCGGTTTCCTTGCGGATGAAGGCCACCAGTTCGTTAGCGTAGTTGAATTCACCCGCGTCCATGGTGCCCGAGGGAAGGTCACCGCGTAGCGCTACCAGGTGGCGGATGCCCTGGCTTTTGTATTCTTCGAGGATGCCGCGGATGCTTTCTTCAGTCGACCCGATGCACGACAGATGCGGTGCGGCATCGCTGCCGGTGGCCTGAATTTCGCGCACGGTCTCGAGTGTACGGTCGCGGGTGGAGCCGCCGGCGCCGAAAGTCACCGAAAAGAACTTGGGGTTAAGCTGCGCTAATTGTTTGCGCGTGGCGCGCAGCTTCTCTGCGCCTTCCTCTGTTTTGGGTGGAAAGAATTCAAAGCTGAAAGTACGTTCGCTCATGTTTCAACCTCGTCGGGTATTGGGGATGAGCGCGGACAGCGCCCAGGCGATCACGCCATAGAGGATCGCACCGACCATCGCCGAGACGAATCCCTGTACATGAAAGCCGGGAATGAGTGCGCTGGCAAACCAGAACAGCAGACCGTTCAGGACCAGATAGAAGATCCCCAGCGTCAGCACCGTGATCGGCAGCGTGAGCAGCGCCAGCACCGGTCGCACCAGCGTGTTGATGAACCCCAGCAGCAACGCGGCGGCCAGCGCCGAGCCGAAGCCCGCCACTTGAATGGTAGGCAGCAGGTAGGTCACCGCCAGCAGGGCAATGGCGTTCAGAATCCACAACAACAGCAGACGCATGGCGCGCTCCTTGTCAGGCGAAACTCATCAATAGCGGTAGTGTTCGGCTTTGTATGGCCCCTGCTTCGGCACGCCGATATATTCCGCCTGTTGGTCGGTCAGTTCGGACAGCTGCGCGTTGAGTTTCTTCAACTGCAAGCGCGCCACCTTCTCGTCCAGATGCTTGGGCAGCGTGTAGACGCCGACCGGGTACTTGCCGGAATCGCGTTCCTGCCACAGTTCGATCTGCGCAATGGTCTGGTTGGCGAAGCTCGAACTCATCACGTAGGACGGATGGCCGGTGGCGCAGCCGAGGTTTACCAGACGGCCCTTGGCCAGCAGGATGATGCGCTTGCCGTCAGGGAAAATGATGTGATCAACCTGCGGCTTGATCTCTTCCCACTGGTATTTCTCGACCGAGGCGACGTCGATTTCATTATCGAAATGCCCGATGTTACAGACGATGGCCTGGTCCTTCATCTTCGCCATGTGGTCGTGGTTGATGACGTGGAAGTTGCCGGTGGCGGTGACGAAGATGTCGGCCTTGTCGGCCGCGTATTCCATGGTCACCACGCGATAGCCTTCCATCGCTGCCTGCAGTGCACAGATCGGATCGATTTCGGTCACCCACACTTGGGCGGACAAGGCGCGCAATGCCTGCGCGCTGCCCTTGCCCACGTCGCCGTAGCCGGCGACCAGCGCCACCTTTCCCGCCACCATCACGTCGGTCGCGCGCTTGATGCCATCGACCAGCGATTCGCGGCAGCCATACAGGTTGTCGAATTTCGACTTGGTCACCGAATCATTGACGTTGATCGCCGGAAACTTGAGTTCGCCGCGTGCGTGCATCTGGTACAGACGATGCACGCCGGTTGTGGTTTCTTCGGTCACACCCTTCACCGCCGCGAGACGCACCGAATACCAGGTTGGGTCGGTTGCGAGCTTGGCCTTGATCGCAGCGTAGAGCACTTGCTCTTCTTCGCTGGTCGGCTTGGCGATCACCGAAATGTCTTTTTCAGCACGCGCGCCCAGGTGCAGCAGCAGCGTAGCGTCGCCGCCATCGTCGAGGATCATGTTGGTATGGCCGCCATCGGGCCATTCAAAGATGCGATGAGTGTAGTCCCAGTAGTCCGTCAGCGACTCGCCCTTGACCGCGAATACCGGTACGCCGGTGGCGGCAATCGCAGCGGCAGCGTGGTCCTGGGTCGAGAAGATGTTGCACGATGCCCAGCGCACTTCGGCGCCGAGCGCGGTCAGCGTCTCGATCAGCACCGCAGTCTGGATAGTCATGTGCAGCGAACCGGTGATGCGTGCGCCTTTCAGCGACTGCGCCGCGGCAAACTCGTCGCGGATCGCGATCAGACCGGGCATTTCGGTTTCGGCGATGCGAATTTCCTTGCGGCCCCAGTCGGCGAGCGCGAGGTCGGCGATGACGTAGTCGGATAATTGGGCGGATGTCGTTACTGCATTCATGGTGCTTCTCCTTGAATGGCAGCAGGGGGCGTGCTCGTTTGCCCACAGCTCTGCTGCAAGTCAACGAGCGCGGTTGGAACATCGCCCATGCCGAGCCTGGCGGGTAAACCGTCGCAGCGCTCCTCAGCACAGGGGGGCGAAGCGTTCGCCCAAATTAAGACCGTGGATTATGCCACGGCTGATTACAGACCGGCAGCCGCCTTCAACGCCGCCGCCTTATCCGTCACTTCCCAGGTGAAATCCGGCTCGTCGCGGCCGAAGTGGCCGTAGCTCGCGGTGCGGGTGTAAATCGGGCGCAGCAGGTCGAGCATCGCAACGATGCCCTTGGGGCGCAGGTCAAAATG
>CAJDWX010000038.1_pt1 | contig 19330 bp, 26 predicted proteins | sample 7391741 | NCBI WGS metagenome assembly CAJDWX01 (sample SAMEA7055741, study PRJEB34461) | soil metagenome | biome: terrestrial ecosystem; feature: Peninsula; material: soil | place: Antarctica | collected 2016
CATTACGGATACCGTCAGGGCCGAAGAAGCGCTGAAGATCACCGAGGCACGTTATCAGGTCCTCTACGAGAATGCCCCCGACATCTACTGCACCATCAGTGCGAGCGGCGAGATCCTGTCGATCAACCAGATGGGCGCCAGCATGCTTGGGTACGAAGTACATGAATTGATCGGCGAGTCTGTCGCCATGGTGATGCACCCCGAAGATCAGCGTGCCGTGTTCAATTCCATGGAAAAGGTTTTTAAGGAACCAGAGGCGAAAGTTGATATCGAATACCGCAAGATCAGAAAGGACGGTTCGATATTCTGGGTGCATCAGCGTGCGATTCTGGAGCCGGGAGACAGCGCACAAAGGCTGCTGGCCGTCTGCCGCGACATCACCGAGAAACGCTATCTGGAGGACAAGCTTGCGTACCAGGCATCGCATGATGTGCTGACCAACCTGATCAACCGGCGTGAATTGGAACGGCGTTTCCATCAATTGCCGGAAAGAGATTTCGGCCCGGAAGACGCGCACATCCTGTGTTTCCTGGATCTTGATCAGTTCAAGCTCATCAATGACACCTGCGGGCATATTGCGGGGGATGAACTGCTGCGGCAGATCGCCGCATTGCTGAAAAGCCAGGTACGCGCTCGCGACACGGTGGCGCGCATTGGCGGCGACGAATTTGCAGTGTTGATGGAACATGCGACCCTGGACAAGGCGCTTCAACTCGCCGAGAAAATCCGCGCAAGCATAGCTGGGTTCGAGTTCCACTGGCGTGCTCAGCGCTTCTCGATAGGCGTGAGCATCGGCGTCGTTCCCATTCGTATCGGACAATCCATTGCCGATGCACTGAATGTGGCGGATATGGCGTGCTACGCAGCCAAGAAAGATGGCAGGAACTGTGTTCATGCCATTCCCGCCGACGCGGACGTCTCTCACTAGGGGCTTAATTTCGTACCTGCGTTGCTGCGAATAAGCGATGGGTACAAGGCGCGTCGTGCCGGCAAGGATCGCAGTCCTGCACGAACAGGCAGAGGGCCAAATTTGAGCGGCCAGCCAGGCGGATTTCTAGATGGCGTAAATTATGGTGGAAAGGTCGCACACGGCAACGCGCGGTCCACACGGCAATGCGCTGGGTAACGGCGTGAACCACATGTCTGAATTGCGGTACGAAATATTCATTTCGTTTGCCTGTTTGTGCGAGCCTTGCAGGGACTAAAAGTCAAATCGCTTTAACGCGGTGCCTGCCAGCAGTTGTTACCGACCTGGACGGTCATGGAGAGTTGTTCGCTGTTGGAGTACAGCACGTATTTGAGCCCGAGATAGTCCGTGCCCTTGCGCCAGAACATCGCCAGCAGGTTCTTCTCGCCGCTGGCGATGACGCTGGTGTAAGGAATGACCTTGAGCGGGTTGCCGTAAAGATTGGAGTAGTTCGATGCAATCGTGACGAAGTGGCGGAAGTCGGGTTCGATTTCCTGATCAAAGGCCACCAGCTTGTCGTTGCAGAACGTAAACAGAAAACGGCGGCCGGTCCGGTTGCGGGACGAATCGTAGGCAAGCAGCCCGTCGGTGCCGACCGACAGAGTCTTGTCGAAACGCCAGGTCTTGAGGCTCTGCTCGACTTCACTACGACTCATGCCATTCTTGAATTCACCGACTTCCCATGCCTGGGCGGGCAGGGTGAGCAGCAAACCGGCAAGCAGGCACAATACTTTCGTTCTGATGGTCATGGCATGTGAAAAGGCGGGCAGGGCAGGCTGCAGCATACCGCAGCCGTGCACGTCATTTGCCGCTGACGGCACCAAATACCCGCTTCAACAAGTCGCTGCCTGTCTGCAACGGATTGGCGCGGATGGCGATCTCTTTTTCCCCGATCAGGGTATAGAGCCGGTCGAGCGCCTCCTGTGTGACGTACTCCGCAACGTTGGCCTGCTTCTTGTCGACCAGGTTGAATTGCGCCGCCATGCCGGCGTACTGGTTGTACTGCTGGGCCAGGCCGACCTTGTCGGTGTTCGTCTTGACGATGGGCTCGAAGCGTTCGGCGAGCTGGGTCTGCGTTTTCCTGCGGAAGAAGTCGGTGGCCGAGGTCTGGCCGCCCGTCAGGATTCCCTTGGCGTCTTCCAGCGTCATCTCTTTCACGGCCTCCACCAGCAGGGTCTTGGCCTGCGGTACGGCCGCTTCCGCCGCGCGGTTCATCGACAGCACCAGTTCGTCGGCCTGTTTGCCCATGCCGAACAGGCGCATGGCTTTTTCGGCTTTCTGCAGGCTGGGTGGCAGCGGAATTTTCAGCGCGGCGTTTCCGAAGAAACCGTCTTTCTGGCCAAGCTGGGCGACGGCGGCATCGGCACCGCGGGTCAGCGCCTCCTTCAATCCGGCGTTGATGTCGGCGTTTGAGAGTGCATCGACGCCGCTGGTAGACGATTGGCTGGCAGGTTGACTAATTACGTCCTTCAGTATTTTGCCGAAATCGAATGCATGAGCGGGCAGGGTCAGGGTCAGGCCGGCGGCGAGGATCATCCAGCGTCTTGAAGTGGAAGCGGCCATGGTGCGTCTCCTTTGACGTTTCGGTTACAGCACTTCTGCAGCATAGTCGGCCAGGCGCGAACGTTCGCCCCGCTGCAGGGTGACATGGCCGTTGTGCGGCCAGCCCTTGAAATGGTCCACCACGTAGGTGAGGCCGGAACTGCCTTCGGTGAGATAAGGCGTGTCGATTTGGGAAATATTGCCCAGACACACGACCTTGGTGCCAGGGCCGGCGCGGGTGATCAGCGTCTTCATCTGCTTGGGCGTGAGGTTCTGCGCCTCGTCGATGATGAGGAACTTGTTGAGAAAGGTGCGGCCGCGCATGAAGTTCAGCGACTTCACCTTGATGCGTGAGCGGATCAGGTCCTGCGTGGCGGCACGTCCCCATTCGCCGCCGTCCTCATCGCTCTTGTTCAGCACGTCGAGGTTGTCTTCCAGCGCGCCCATCCACGGTGTCATCTTTTCCTCTTCGGTGCCGGGCAAGAAACCGATATCCTCGCCGACCGGGACGGTCACCCGGGTCATGATGATTTCGGAGTAGATCTTTTTATCCAGAACCTGCGCCAGACCGGCCGCCAGCGTGAGCAGAGTCTTGCCGGTGCCGGCCTGACCGAGCAGGGTGACGAAATCGATCTCGGGATCCATCAGCACGTTGAGGGCAAAGTTCTGCTCGCGGTTGCGCGACGTGATGCCCCAGACGTTGTTCTTTTGGTGGCTGAAGTCGCGCACCGTGACCAGCTCGGCCTGCTTGCCCTCGACCTTCAGCACCTTTGCGTAGAGCGGGTTGGGACCTTCCTGGTAGACGAATTCGTTCGGCAGCATACTGGCGACCAGCGGCCCCTTGAGACGGTAATAGGTCTGGCCGTTGGCCTGCCACGATTCCATGTCCTTGCCGTGCGTGTCCCAGAAATCGGCAGGCAGCTCGCGCACTCCGGCATACAGCAGGTCGGTGTCTTCCAGCACCTTGTCGTTGAAGTAATCCTCGGCGGGCAGCCCCAGCGCACGGGCCTTGATGCGCATGTTGATGTCTTTCGACACCAGGATGACCTGACGCTTGGGGTAGTGGCGCGACAGGAACAGCACGACGCCGAGGATCTGGTTGTCGACCTTGCTGGTCGGCAGGCTCAGCGGGATCTCGCCGGTGATCGCCTGAGTCTGCAGGAACAAGCGACCGGTGGCAGCGTTATGGCTGTGCGGCGCAAGCGGCACGCCTTCCTCGATGCTGTCGAGCTTGCTGACGATCTCATCGAGAAAACGGCTGGCCTGACGAGCGTTGCGCGAGACCTCGGTCATGCCTTTCTTGTGCTGGTCGAGTTCCTCCAGCGTGGCGATCGGCACATAGATGTCGTGCTCTTCGAAACGGTACAGGCTGGTGGGATCGTGCATCAGCACGTTGGTATCCAATACAAACAACTTGGTCTTGGCGGCGGATTTTCTCGGCATGGAGATCGTTGACGAACAGGATGGGAATGTTTTCATCGTACCTCAAGCCGAAGCCGGCTTGTCGAGTCACAAAACTAAACCTGAATCTCACCCGCCAGTACGGATTTGGTGCCGAATTTCTCAGTAGAATATTCGGCTTTTATGTTCGGGATCACGAAACAGACATGATGCGTGCACTTGTCCGCCGCCACGGCTCCCATGCGACCCACCCGCACTGCTGATTGCGGATTCGCCGCTCGCCGGGTTTCAATATCATGCAGGCAAGCGGCTGTGGCCGCAGATGAAAGTGGGCGATGCGCTCGTCCTGGTCCGCGAGCCCGACAATCCGCACGACGCCCGCGCGGTGCGGGTGGAATGGCAGGGCCACATGATCGGCTACGTGCCACGCCGCGAGAACGCCGATGTGACGCGCCTCATGGATCATGGGCAAACGCTGGCGGCCCGCATCAGCCGCCTGGCCGAGAGTCGCGATCCGTGGGCGCGGGTACGCTTCGAAATCCTGATTCCCGTCGAGCCCGACGAAAGGAGGCTGCCATGAAACATTTCATCGCGATGCTGCTGTTGGTGTTGGGTGCGCTATCGGGTAGCTGCTGGGCCCTCGAGTCGGCAACGGCGCTGCCCTTGTCCAGCCTCAGACTGCCGCCCGGCTTCGAAATCGAGCTGTTCGCCCGCGTGCCCAATGCGCGGCAGATGACGCTCGGGAAAACCACATTGTTCGTCGGCAGCATGCGAGCCGGCAAGGTGTATGCGGTTCCGCTCCGGGGACCACGCAACCCGATGGTGATCGCTGACGGACTCGACATGCCCGTCGGCGTGGCATTTCGCGACGGCGATCTGTATGTATCGGCGGTCAGCCGCATTCTGCGCCTGCGCAACATCGAAGCGCACCTCAATGATCCACCGCACCCTGAGGTCGTCAGTCGTGCCTTCCCGAGCGATACGCATCACGGCTGGAAATTTATCGCCTTTGGTCCCAATGGCAAGCTCTATGTTCCGGTCGGGGCGCCGTGCAACATTTGCAAGCCCGATCCGGATCGTTACGCCGTCATCACGCGACTCGACCTCGACAGCGGCAAACTCGAGGTAATTGCGCGCGGCGTACGCAATACGGTGGGCTTCGACTGGCAGCCCGGGACCGGCGACCTGTGGTTTACCGACAATGGCCGCGACTGGCTGGGCGACAATGCGCCGCCGGACGAACTCAACCACGTGAGTCGGCCAGGCGAGCATTTCGGCTTTCCGTACTGCCATGGCGGCACCCTGGTCGACCCCGAGTTCGGTCGGGCCCGGCGCTGTGACGCGTTCGTGCCGCCGGTGCAGAACCTGGGCGCGCACGTGGCGAGCCTCGGCATGCGCTTCTATACCGGCACGGCTTTTCCCAAACGCTACCGCGGCGCCGTCTTCATCGCCGAGCACGGTTCGTGGAACCGCAGTCGCAAAAACGGCTATCGCGTCAGCGTGGTGCGTCTGCAGGATGGACGTGCGATCAGCTATGAGCCCTTTCTCACCGGCTGGCTGCAGGGTGAGTCGGCATGGGGCCGTCCCGCCGACGTGCTGGTGATGCCGGATGGCAGCTTGTTGGTGTCGGATGATACGGCCGGCGCGATTTACCGCGTCAGCTATCGTGGTAGCCGGTAACCGGTAAAATGTCAGCGTTCCAAACTGGAAATTAGCGACATAAACATGACGAAGCTGTCCCTCTCCCTTGTTGCCGCGCTCGCCGAGTGTCCAGCCCGGCTTCACGTTGCGTCGCGGCTGGAAAAGAGTTCGCCATTCTTGTTCTGCCAAGGTCTTGCCGGGGAAATATTCCCCTCGCAAATTCTCCCTTCGGGGTGCTCATGAATCTGCTTGTCCTCGATACTTCTACGGAATACTGCTCGGCCGCACTGTGGCGAGACGGTGAAATCCATGCGCGCCGGGTGCTGGCCGAACAGCGGCACAGCAGCCTGCTGCTGCCGATGGTGGACGAACTGCTGCGCGAATCGGCAATCACCTTGCGTGAGCTTGACGGCATCGGCTACGGCGCCGGCCCCGGCTCGTTCACCGGCCTGCGCATTGCCTGTGCGGTGACGCAGGGCCTGGCACTGGGTGCCGATCTGCCGGTAGTCGGCGTCTCCACGCTGCGCGCATGGCGGAGGTCTACTGGGCGGCGTACCGTCGGGACGGTGCCGATTGGCACGCGGTGATCGAACCGCAACTGGCGCTGCCCGAGTCGGTCGCGATTCCGGAAGATGGCGATTGGGTCGGTGCCGGTAACGGTTTCGTTGTATTGGGCGAGGTGTTGCGTCCGCGTCTGGCCGCACGGCTGGCGCGTATCGACGACACGTTGATGCCCGATGCCGCCGCGATGGCGCCGCTTGCCGCCCGCGCATTCACCCGCGGCGAGGGGCAGGATGCGGCGCTCGCCGCACCGATCTATCTGCGCGACAAAGTGGCACTGACGGTGGAAGAACGCCGCGCGAAACGCTCCGCATGAGTGCCATCTTCGAAATCGCGCATCATCTGCGGCCGATGACCGAGGCCGATCTGCCGCGCATCCACCGGATCGAACTCGCAAGCTACGAGTATCCGTGGAGTCCGGGCAATTTCGCCGATTCGCTGAGCGCCGGCTACAGCATGTGGGTGCGTGAAGCCGAAGGCGAAATCATCGGCTATTACGCGCTGATGGCGGCGGCGGGTGAAGCGCATCTGCTCAACCTCACCATTGCGCCGATCTGGCGCCGCCACGGCCTCGGTCGCGATCTGCTTGAACACTGTCTGGTGCGTGCCTGTGACCACAGAGCCGAAAGTATCGGTCGTGAAGATGCGGTCATCATGAAGAAGGTTCTGGCATGCTGAGCCGCGACGATGTGTTCGGCGAACTGGGCATCGGGCCCGCCTGGCGGCTGCGCGAGACATCCGGCGCCGTCGTTGCGCGTCCCGTGGGCGCCTGGACCTGGGACCGACTGGCCGACGCCGTCGCGCATTGCACCGCCTGCAAGCTCTCCACCACCCGTACGCAGGGCGTGCTCGGCGTTGGCGACCGCGACGCCGATTGGTTGATCATCGGCGAAGCACCTGGAGCTGACGAGGACCGGATGGGCGAGCCTTTCGTCGGCCAGGCGGGCAAGCTGCTCGACGCCATGCTGGCTGCGATCGGGATTGCGCGCGGCGACAACGTCTATATCACCAATGTGCTGAAGTCGCGGCCGCCCGGCAACCGCAATCCTGAGCTGGACGAAGTGGCTGCATGCCGGCCCTATTTGCTGGCACAGATCGAACTGATCCAGCCCAAACTCATTCTGGTACTGGGGCGCGTCGCGGCGCAAAGCCTGCTCGATACCGACGAGGCGATCGGTCACCTGCGCGGGCGGGTACACCAGTTCCAGAACGTGCCGCTGGTGGTGACCTATCATCCTGCCTATCTGCTGCGCAACTTGCGGGACAAAGCGCGCGCATGGGAGGATCTGTGCCTTGCCCGACGTACTATGCGGCAACTGTGAGTTTTTTTGTCCGTGAAGAACGCGAAGAAAAGCACTTCAGATATTCTTTCAAACGCTTTCGTGCCCCTTCACACTCCTTCGCGGATCACCTTTTGTTTTTGAGACAATTGATTTATGAAACTTCTACATTCAGCACTGCGTTTCCGTGTCAATTATTTTTCCGATCTTGGCCGCCATCAGGTGGTGATATGGATGCCGGGTGACACGCCGCCGGTCGATGCGCAGATCGACGTCGGGCCGAAGGTCGAGCACGAAGTACCGAACGAGGCGTTTCGCAGTGACGCCGCACCGCTCAAACAGGGACGTTTCTATCCGTCGCAATTGCTTCAGGCCGACAATGTGCCGGGGCCGATGTTCCGCGTGATGAAACTGAACGCAACCAGCTTCATTGCCAACTTCAGCCACCCGCTGCAGGGCCGTATCTTCGCCATCGACAGCGGCAAGAGCGATGTCTCGAGCGAGCCCGTCGGCAGGGTGGAACAGTTGCTCGAATGGAGCGGCATGGAGACGCAGACGCAGACACCCACCGACTTTGAGGGGCCGGATGCATTTGTGCGCGAGGACGAGTCCCCCGACACCGAGTTCTATACGGTCGCTCGCAAGGTCACACATGTCGATGCCGTGTGCGCGCGCCGCATCCAGGCGCTGTATCGCACCGTGCTGCCGGAGAACGCGCGGGTGCTCGACCTGATGGCAGGCTGGCGCTCGCACCTGCCTGATACGGTACAGTCTGCCGTCGGTCTGGGACTCAATGCCGAGGAGCTGGCCGACAATCCACAGCTCGCCGAGCGCATCGTGAAGGACATCAATGCCGATCCCGTGCTGCCTTTCCCCGATGCCAGCTTCGATGCCGTGGTGTGCACGGTGTCGTTCGAATATCTGACGCAACCGCATAAAATCGTCGCCGAGGCCAGGCGCGTGCTGAAGCCGGGTGGCATGTTCGTGGTGACACTGTCGCACCGTTATTTCCGACCCAAGGTGACCCGGCTGTGGACGCAGCTGCATCCGATGGAACGTATGGCCTGGGTGGGCATGCTGATCAAGCAGGCCGGCTTCAACAAGGTGGAAACCTATGTCGAGCAGGGATTCAGGCGCCCCAAGAACGATCGCTATGCCGACACGCTAACCGAATCCGACCCCCTGTTTGCCACCTGGGGCGTGGCGCCCTGACCCGGCAACCGCCATGGCGCGGATCCTGATCGGACTGGCCATCGATCCCGCCATGACCGGAGTGAACGTGGTCGTGTCCGGTCATTCGCACCAACCAAGCATCGAAACCCGGACCGGCGTATTGTTCGTCAACCCGGGCAGCGCTGGGCCGCGCCGGTTCAAGCTGCCGGTCAGCCTGGCACGCCTGTGGGTGGAAGACGGCCGCGCCGAGGCAGAGTTGGTTACACTTTTGCAATAAGGCGGTTATCGGTTTGACCGGGTGCCATCTGGGCCGGCGCCACGCATATCACTTGAATGAGGAGCGCGACATGTTGAAATGGTTAATGATGACGTTCATGGCAGTGACACTATCCGGCTGCGGCTACAACACGCTGCAAAGCTCAGATGAAGAGATCAAGGCCACGTGGGCCGAGGTATTGAATCAGTATCAGCGCCGTGCCGATCTGGTGCCGAATCTGGTCAACGTGGTGAAAGGTTACGCAGCGCACGAGAAGGATGTGTTCATCAGCGTCACCGAGGCGCGTGCCCGGGTCGGTTCAATCCAGGCCACCCCCGATCTAATCAACGATGAAGCCGCCTTCCAGAAATTCACCGCGGCGCAGGGCGAGCTCACCGGTGCGCTCTCACGGCTGCTGCTGGTTGCCGAAAACTACCCGCAGCTCAAGGCCGATGGCCTGTTCCGCGATCTGCAGGCGCAGCTCGAAGGCACCGAGAACCGCATCACGGTCGCGCGCAACCGTTATATCACCGCGGTGAAGGCCTACAACGTCACGGTACGCTCCTTCCCGTCCAACCTGACGGCGATGGTGATGGGCTACAAAACCAAGCCGACTTTCACGGTGGAGAACGAAAAGGCCCTCGCCGTGCCGCCGAAGGTTGATTTCGGCGCGCCCGCGGCGGCGCCTGCCGGCGGCAACTGATCCGGGCATGATCCGGCTACTCCGGACGCGCTGTGCGTTCGGCCTGCTGCTGGCAGGATGGGCGCTGCTCGCCTGGGCACAGGTGGCGGTACCCGCGCTGTCGCGCCCCGTCACCGATCTGACCGCCACCTTGAGTGCCGGTCAAGTCGCCGCGCTTGAAAACAAACTTGCCACTTTCGAGACGCAGAGAGGCAGCCAGATCGCGGTTCTGATCGTGCCGACGACGCAGCCGGAAGACATCGCCCAGTTCGCCATCCGCGTGGCCGATCAATGGAAAATCGGCCGCAAGAAAATCGACGACGGCGTGATCCTGCTTGTCGCCAAGAACGATCGCACGTTGCGACTGGAAGTCGGCTATGGACTCGAAGGCGCAATTCCCGATGCGATTGCCAAGCGCGTGATCGCTGAAACGATCACGCCCTATTTCAAGGCGGGCGATTTCTATGGCGGCATCGATGCAGGCGTGGAGCAGCTGATGCGGCTGATCGAGGGTGAACCCTTGCCGCCGCCTGGCACATCCAGTCAGCCCCAGGGTGAAGGGGATGGCGTGTTCATCATCCTGATCGTCGGCGGCATGATCGCGGGTTGGCTGCTCTCGGCCCTGATAGGCCGTCCGGCAGCAGGCGGCGTCGCCGCACTGGGCAGCGGCGTGGTCGGCGCCCTCCTGATGGGATTCACACCGATGTTGCTGTTCATTGCCATGTTCGTGTTTGCCGGCGTGGCCTCGGGATTTCGGCACGGCGGCGGCTGGTCGAGTGGTGGGGGTGGACGGGGCGGCGGAAGCGGGGGCTCCTGGGGGGGCGGAGGCGGCGGTTTCGGTGGGGGAGGCGCCTCGGGCTCATGGTGAATTTCAGGCGCTGGATCAGGCATCTGTTCATGCCGCCGTGGGCGTGGCGGCGAGCATTCCCACGAACCGCACTCGATGCCATCGAGGTCGCGATTCGCGAATCCGAAACGCGTCATAGCGGTGAAATCCGTTTTGCCATCGAAAACAGCCTGCCCGCTTCCTGGGTCTGGCGGGGCATGACGGGTCGCAAGCGTGCACTCGAGGTGTTTTCCTTCCTGCGCGTATGGGACACCGAGCACAACAGCGGGGTACTGGTGTATCTGCTGCTGGCCGATCACGACATTGAAATCATTGCCGACCGGGGCATTTCCACACGGGTGGACGCCGCGGTGTGGGAGGCCGTGGCCCACGCAATGGAAACGGCGTTCGGACGGGGCGAATTCGAGCGCGGTGCGCTCGACGGCATCCGGCAGATCGGCACACTGCTGGCTGCGCATTTCCCGCCCGGGAAGCATAATCCGGACGAATTGCCAGACCGGCCCGTGATCGTACCTGGCGGATACAGGTAAAGGAGACGAGATGTCGATGTACGCGGGGTGGTGGATTCTGGCAGTTGTGCAGGTAGGCGTGGAACTTGCCAGCGATACGTTCTATCTGCGGGTCCTGACGAGGCCGGCGAAGGGTTCGCCAAGACCAGCAACATCCTGATCGTGCCATCCAACGTGGCGGACATCAGTTCGCCGATCGCAGGCGCAATGAACGTCGTGAAATTGCAGATGCCAAATCGTGCCGGTTAGGCCCGATCGTCTGGCCATCATTGAACGACGTCGTTGCGATGGCGTAGCCAGATCGTCGTCATCACGATGCTAATAAACAGGCCGAATATCAGGACGATGGTGTAGATGTGCCAGTCGGCGCGCACCATCAGCGCGTAGGCGCCGGTCAACAACAGGATACTGATGTTTTCATTGAAGTTCTGTTGGGCGATCGAGTGCCCGGCGCCCATCAGCAGATGCCCGCGGTGTTGCAGCAGGGCATTCATCGGCACCACGAAATAGCCCGCCAGCACGCCCGCCAGGGTGAGCAGGAGCACGGCGGGGACCAGGCTTTCCACCCAGATCAGGGCGATTGGTACAAAACCGAGGAGGATACCGGCCGGCAGCACGCTGACGGCGCGTTGCAGGCGAACGAATTTGCCCGCCAGGATCGCGCCGATCGCGATGCCGAAAGCGGATGCGGCCGTGAGTTGGGTGGCCTGGTCGAGGCCGTATTTGAGGTTGAGTGCGGCCCACGCGATGATGAGCAGGCGCAGCGTGGCGCCGACGCCCCAGAATAGCGTGGTGACAGCGAGCGACACCTGGCCGAGCGGGTCGCGCCACAGCAGCATGAAACTGTGCCCGAAATCATGCAGGACGTACAACGGCGAGCGGTTAAGCAGTTTGTGATCGATCGGCAGGCGCGGGATGAGCAGGTTGACGAGCGCGGCGGCGAGGTAGAGCGCAGTGATGGCGGAGATGGCGAATTTGGGTGCGATGACGATGGCGGAGAGCCCGGCCGCGATCAGGGTGCGTTCGGCGAAATGCGGATTGATGAGTGCGCCGCCAATGATGGCACCGAGCACGATGGCGGCGACCGTCGTACCCTCCATCCAACTGTTGGCGACGATGAGTTTCTCGCTGGGCAAGAGTTCGGTGAGGATGCCGTACTTGGCCGGTGAATACATGGCGGCACCGATGCCGACAATGGCGTACGCCAGCAGCGGATGCAATCCGGCCAGCATGGTCAGGCAGCCCGCGAATTTGAGCGTGTTGGCGATGAGCATGACCCGGCCCTTGGGAAAGGCGTCGGCGAATGGCCCCACCAGTGGAGCCAGCACGATATAGGCAATGACGAAAACCGTCTGCAGCAGCGGCGAAAACCATTCTGGCGCCGAGGAGAAGATCAGCAGGCCAATTGCCGCGAACAGTAAGGCATTGTCGGCCAAGGCGGACAGGAACTGCGCAACCAGGACGATGTAAAACGCGCGATTCAAGAGGGACGGCCTGGATTACGGCCGGCGCAGCGCCATGTCGGCCCGAAAGAATTGTGCACAGTAAATGTCAACTATTACAACAGCTTGATTGCACGATGGTTTCAACACGGACGGGTTTGTGGTTCAATAAAAATCTTTTCTGACCCAAGAGCTGGATTTAATGGCCGACCGCAGACTGCAAGTATTCTACACTGTCGCCAGGCAGCTCAGCTTTACCAAGGCCGCCGATATTCTGTACATGACGCAGCCTGCGGTGACCTTCCAGGTCAAGCAACTGGAAGAGCATTTCAACACCCGTTTGTTCGAGCGCAGCCACGGCAAGATTTCGCTGACGCCCGTGGGCGATCTGGTGCTGGGCTATGCCGAGCGCATCCTGGCCCTGTCGGGCGAGATGGAAGCGCGCGTCGGCGAGCTGACCGGGCAGGTGACGGGCCCCCTGATGATCGGCGCCTCCACCACCATTGCCGAATACCAGTTGCCGCGCATCCTGGGTGAATTCAAGGAGCGCTTCCCGCAGGTCCAGGCGCGTCTCACGGTAGTCAATTCGGAAACGGTGGCGGCGAAAGTGGCCGATCATTCGCTCGATGTCGGCCTGATCGAGGCGCCTTCGCATAACGCCAACCTGACTACGGTGGCATGCTGCGAAGACGAACTGGTGATGATTTGCTCGCCGCATCATGCGCTGGCCTCGCGATCGAGCGTGACCGCGCATGACATCTCCGAGCAACCTTACGTATCGCGTGAACACGGCTCGGGAACACGCGACGTAGTGGACGATTTTTTCAAGGACAATGGCGTCAATCCGGACGATTTGCACATCGAAATGGAATTGGGTAGCCGCGAGGCGATCAAGGGCGCGGTTGAGGCAGGATTGGGTGTGGCCATCATGTCCGCGTCCACCGTCACCAAGGAACTCCAGCTTGGTACGCTGGCTGCGGTTCCTCTCAACCCCCGGCTGACGCGCGAACTTTCCATGGTGTACGCACAGGAAAAATTCCGTAGCAAGTTGCTCGATGCCTTCATCAGCTTCGTCGAAAACAAGTTTCAGCAGTGCAATGTCGATATCGTTCAGATGAAACGCACGGTCAAGGGACGCAGGCGCTGATGCGCGGCAGCAAGCGGCTCGTGTCGGTATTCCGTTCGCTGTCGGAATCGCGGCAACAGGCCTTGCTGGATTATGCGGAATTCCTGGCGGGCAAGGAGGGGGCCGAAACTGCAAGCAAACCGCCCGCCGAGCCGCTGTCGATTCCGCGGCCCGAGAAGGAGAACGTGGTCAAGGCAATACAGCGCCTGATGCAGACCTATCCGATGCTGGAGCGTAATCAGATATTCCATGAAGCCTCGGGACAGATGACCCGTCATCTGGTGCACGGTGTGCCGGCCATCGAGGCCATCGACGAACTGGAACGAATTTTTGTACGCCAGTATCAGCAACATCTCGACGCCTTGAAACAAGACCTCCAGACGCAAGAACTCCAGAAGCAAGACCCGCAGCCGTCCTGACGTTACGCAGCGTTTAGTCGGGCAGCAGGCTTCTGCATTGCCAGCAACTCAAAAAGTTTCCGGGATTGTGCTCACCGCAATGTGGGCAAACTTTTTCCGCACTGGGCTTCACGTTCAGAAAATCCGCCAATACCTCGCGTGCCTGCTGCTCGCGGGTGTCGTCCACGACCCACACTTCGGGTTGCGCCTGCAGGAAGGGAACTTCACCGAGCGCACCCGCGGCGTTGGCATTCAGGATATGGGTGGCGATGCCGAGACTTGACAGTGCATCGACGACGAGTTGGGCATCGAGCAGAGTAGGGGCGATGTGAACCCGCTTCATTGACGGGCGAAAGACGGTTATGTTTTGCGGCGGACGCGCACGATCAGATCGATGCCTTCCGTCACCATGCCGGGTGGCAAGGGCGGCAGGCCAGAAATCTGGACTTGCGTGGCATCGATGTCAGACAGCTTGCCGGTGTCGACTTCGTAGAGATGATGATGCGGACCGGTGTTGGGATCGAAAAACACTTTGCTGGGATCGACGATGACTTCGCGCACCAGACCTTTTTCCAGGAATAGCTTGAGCGTGTTGTAGACCGTGGCTTTCGAGGTTTCGGAATGGCGGGTGTTGACGATCGCCATGACCTGGTCGGCCGACAGGTGCTCCTGACGTGAAAATAGCGCATGTGCAATCTCGATCCGTTGGTGGGTCGGATTGATGTCGTGGCTGCGCAAAAGACCGGTCATGTTGTCGCGCGTGTAAGGCATGGCTCCTATGATAAACGGCAATCTGGACTTTGTCTAATTTCCGGAATGGGTATGAGCACCATCTGGAAACGCCCGGCGGCGCGCGGCGAAGCGTCAAAAGCCGGTACAATCCCAACCAGTCTTTGGCCCTTATTTTTTGTGAAGCAGGAATCCTGTGGTTACCCTCACCCGCCTCGACAGCACCGAGCCTGATTTTCAGGCGCGCCTTGCCCGTCTGCTGCAATTCGACGATGCGGCCGATGCCGCGATTGAACAAACGGTCGCCTCGATTCTGCACGACGTGAAAACGCGGGGCGACGCGGCCGTGCTCGAATACACCGATCGCTTCGACCGCCTGCCAGCGCCTTCGGTCGCCAGCCTGGAGCTGAATACTGCGCAATTGCACGCAGCGCTTGAAGCCCTGCCAGCCGACACGCGCCAGGCGCTGGAGGCCGCGGCGGATCGCGTCCGCCGCTATCACGAGAAGCAGGTTCAGGGCTCGTGGTCCTATACCGAGGAAGACGGCACCGTGCTGGGGCAGAAGGTCACGCCGCTCGATCGCGTCGGGCTGTACGTGCCGGGTGGCAAGGCGTCCTATCCGTCGTCGGTGCTGATGAATGCGATTCCAGCCAAGGTGGCGGGGGTTGGTGAACTGATTATGGTGGTACCGACCCCGGGGGGCGAACAGAACCCGCTGGTACTGGCTGCCGCTGCGATCGCCGGGGTGGATCGCGTGTTCACCATCGGTGGTGCGCAGGCGGTGGCGGCGCTTGCCTACGGCACTGCCACCGTGCCGCAGGTCGACAAGATCGTTGGCCCCGGCAACGCCTACGTGGCGGCAGCCAAGCGCCGCGTGTTCGGTACGGTAGGCATCGACATGATCGCCGGGCCGTCCGAAATCCTCGTGATCGCCGATGGCGGTACACCACCGGAATGGGTGGCGATGGACCTGTTCTCGCAGGCCGAGCACGACGAGATGGCGCAGTCGATCCTGCTATCGCCGGATGCCGCCTATCTCGATGCGGTGGCTGCAGCCATCGATCAATTGATAGCCGAAATGCCGCGTAGCGAAGTGATCCGAACCTCGCTCACCAACCGTGGAGCGCTGATCAAGACGCGCGACCTCGACGATGCGGTGATGATCTCAAACTTTATTGCGCCGGAACACCTGGAACTGTCGGTGGCCGACCCCGATGCGCTGCTGCCCGGGGTGCGCCACGCCGGCGCGATTTTCATGGGTAAGCACACCTGCGAGGCGCTGGGCGACTACTGCGCGGGGCCGAACCACGTGTTGCCCACTTCGCGCACCGCACGCTTCTCCTCGCCGCTGGGTGTGTACGATTTCCAGAAGCGCAGCAGCCTGATCCACGTGTCGCAGGCCGGCGCACAGACGCTGGGGCAGATCGCCGCCAAGCTGGCCTACGGCGAAGGTTTGCAGGCGCACGCGCGTTCTGCCGAATATCGCCTGATCCATAAATGAACCTGTTGCCCCGATGAGCCAATTCTGGAGCGCTTTGGTGCACGGCCTGACGCCCTATGTGCCGGGCGAGCAGCCGAAGCTGGCCAACCTGGTCAAGCTCAACACCAACGAGAATCCCTACGGCCCGAGTCCGAGAGTGCTCGACGCGGTGCGGGCGGAAGCGGCCGATACGCTGCGGCTGTATCCGGATCCCGGTTCCGATCGGTTGCGTGCGGGAATCGCCACTTATCACGGCGTAGTGAGCGACCAGGTGTTTGTCGGCAACGGCTCCGACGAGGTGCTGGCGCACGCCTTCATGGCGCTGCTGAAGCACGACCAGCCGATTCTGTTTCCCGACATCACCTACAGCTTCTACCCGGTGTATTGCAGGCTGCACCAGATCAATTATCGGACTGTCCCGTTGACGGATGCGTTCGAGATCGGGATCGATGATTACCTTGCGCCCAACGGCGGGATAATTTTCCCCAATCCCAACGCACCAACGGGGCGCTTGCTGGCACGGGCTGAAATCGAGCGCTTGCTCGTCGGTAACCCGGATTCGGTGGTGGTGATCGACGAAGCCTATATCGATTTCGGCGGCGAGACGGCAGTGCCGCTGGTGGCACGTTATCCACAGTTGCTGGTCGTTCGCACCCTGTCAAAATCGCACGCGCTGGCCGGCCTGCGTGTCGGCTATGCCATCGGCCAGACGCATCTGATCGAGGCGCTCAACCGGGTGAAGGACAGCTTCAATTCCTATCCGCTCGACCGCTTCGCTCAGGCGGGCGCCCTTGCCTCGATGGAAGACCACGCCTATTTCGAGTCCGTTTGTGCCAAAGTGGTGGCAACGCGTGCCCGGTTGGTGGCCGAAATGGAAGCCTTGGGGTTCGAGGTACTGCCCTCAGCCGCCAACTTTATCTTTGCCCGCCATCCGGCCCGGGACGGCGCAGCATTGGCTGTCGCGCTACGCGAACGCAGTATTATCGTGCGACATTTCAGTAATCCGGCCCGTATTGCGCCGTTCGTGCGCATCACGATCGGCACCGATTCGCAATGTGACGCGCTGCTTGCGGCGTTGAAAGCCATTGTGAACTGCTAGAATCCTTTTACAGCCTTATTTCCCGACACCATGCGCACCGCACAAGTTACTCGCAATACCCTCGAAACCCAGATCGTGGTCAGTCTCGATCTCGACGGGACGGGTGTATCCAAACTCGATACCGGGGTGCCGTTTCTCGACCACATGCTCGACCAGATCGCGCGCCACGGCCTGATTGACCTGGATATCCAGGCCAAGGGTGATCTGCACATCGATGCCCATCACACGGTGGAAGATACGGGGATCACCCTGGGGCAAGCCTTTGCCCAGGCGCTCGGCGACAAGAAGGGCATCCGCCGCTACGGCCATGCCTACGTACCGCTGGATGAAGCGCTCTCGCGCGTGGTAATCGACCTGTCCGGCCGGCCAGGGCTGGAATACCACGTCGATTACACCCGCGCACGCATCGGTGAGTTCGATGTCGACCTGTTCCTCGAATTCTTCCGTGGCTTCATCAACCATGCCGGCGCCACGCTGCACATCGACAATCTGCGCGGCATCAACGCGCACCATCAGGCCGAGACGATCTTCAAGGCCTTCGGCCGCGCGCTGCGTATGGCGGTGGAAACCGACGTGCGCATGGGCGATGTGATGCCGTCGACGAAAGGTACCCTGTGAATTGCGAAAAGCGAGCGGCGCAGTGAGTGTTGATATCGCCGTCATCGACTACGGCATGGGTAACCTGCGTTCCGTGTCCAAGGCCATCGAGCACGTCGCGCCGTCCGCCAGCGTGGTGGTGACGTCCGATCCTGCGGTGATCGCAGCGGCTGGACGCGTGGTGTTTCCGGGACAGGGCGCAGCACCCGACTGCATGCGCGAGATCGATGCACGCGGTCTGCGTCAGGCGATCATCGACGCCGCCCGCAGCAAACCTTTCCTGGGCATCTGCATGGGAATGCAGGTGCTGTTCGAGCACAGCGAGGAAGGCGATACTGCCTGCCTCGGTGTTTTGTCGGGCACGGTGCAGCGATTCCCGCCTGAGGCCATGCATGACGACGCCGGCAGTAAGCTCAAGGTGCCGCACATGGGCTGGAACAACGTCCATCAGTCGACTTCACATCCGCTCTGGGCGGGAATCGAGGAAGGCGCGCGTTTCTACTTCGTCCACAGCTATTTTGTGCAGCCGACGGCACCCGAGGTGATCGCGGGTTTCTCGCATTACCCGTTTCCGTTCAGCTGCGCGGTGGCGACGGCAAATATCTTTGCCGTTCAGTTTCACCCGGAAAAAAGCCAGAATGATGGCTTGGCCCTACTGGGTAATTTTGTAACCTGGAATCCGGGCGAACTCGATACCGCCTGCGATATGTCCGGCGCAGCCTGCGCCTAATTTTCCCCTGTGCGACCCTGCTGATAAGCCATGTTAATTATTCCTGCGATCGACCTTAAAGACGGCCACTGCGTACGCCTCGAACAGGGCGAAATGGACAAGGCCACCGTGTTCTCCGAAGATCCTGCCGCCATGGCACGCCACTGGATGGATCAGGGCGCGCGGCGCCTGCATCTGGTCGACCTGAACGGCGCGTTTGCCGGCAAGCCGGTCAACGACGCTGCAATTCGCTCGATCGTCGATGCGGTGGGTGACGAGATGCCGATTCAACTCGGCGGTGGCATTCGCGATCTCGCCGCTATCGAGCGCTATCTCGACGATGGCGTGCGCTACGTCATCATCGGCACCGCTGCGGTGAAGAATCCCGGCTTCCTGCACGAGGCCTGCGACGCCTTCCCCGGACACGTGATGGTCGGGCTCGACGCCAGGGACGGCAAGATTGCCGTCGAAGGCTGGTCCAAGATCACCGGCCACGATGTGATCGATCTGGCCAAGCGCTTCGAGGGCTACGGCGTCGAGGCTGTGATCTATACCGACATCGGCCGCGACGGCATGCTGACCGGCGTGAACGTCGGCGCCACCCAGCGACTGGCACAGGCGCTATCGATTCCGGTCATCGCCAGCGGCGGTGTGACCAACCTCGACGATGTCAAAGCGCTCTCTGCCGTGGCCAAGGACGGCATCATCGGCGCGATCACCGGCCGTGCGATCTATCAGGGCACGCTCGACTTCATCGAGGCGCAGAAACTGGCCGACGAACTGGCCGGCGGTGTGTTCGGAGTCTGACCTGACAGAATAACCATGCTGGCAAAGCGCATCATCCCCTGTCTCGACGTCACCAACGGCCGTGTGGTCAAGGGCGTCAATTTC
>CAJDWX010000016.1_pt1 | contig 19043 bp, 17 predicted proteins | sample 7391741 | NCBI WGS metagenome assembly CAJDWX01 (sample SAMEA7055741, study PRJEB34461) | soil metagenome | biome: terrestrial ecosystem; feature: Peninsula; material: soil | place: Antarctica | collected 2016
TATCTGGACATGGCGCACACCGAGCACCACTAAGCACTTCCCCTGATTTCAGTCGTATTTAATTTTCTTGTTTTTAACTTTAGATTTTTACTTCTTAGGAGCAACAAATGGAAATGACTCAAGCCGTGTTGTACATCGCTGGTGCCCTGATGATGGGCCTGGGCGCACTCGGTGCAGCCGTCGGTATCGGCATCCTCGGTGGCCGCTTTCTTGAGGGCGCCGCCCGTCAGCCCGAGCTGATCCCGATGCTGCGCACCCAGTTCTTCATCGTGATGGGCCTGGTCGACGCCGTGCCGATGATCGCCGTTGGTCTGGCCATGTATGTTCTGTTCGCCGTTGCCGGTTAATTCGCGGGTTGATACTGAACTTGTCTAACCTCCGTCATTAATAAGGTGCGGATATGAACTTCAACGCAACTCTCATCGGCCAGTCCATCACGTTCTTCATCTTCGTGTGGTTCTGCATGAAGTTCGTGTGGCCGCCGATCATGAATGCACTCGACATGCGCAAGAAACTGATCGCCGACGGCCTCGCCGCTGGCGATCGCGGCAAGCATGCACTCGAGCTGGCTACCAGGAAGGCTGGCGACAACATGCGCGACGCCAAGGTGCAGGCTGCCGAAGTGATTGCCCAGGCTGAAAAGCGTGCAGCGCAGATCATCGAAGAGGCAAAAATGGCCGCCAAGGAAGAAGGCGACCGTCAACTGGCCGTAGCCCAGGCCAATATCGATCAGGAAGCCAACCGTGCACGCGAAAGCCTGCGTGAACAGGTTTCTGCGCTGGCCGTGGCCGGCGCGGAGAAAATCCTGCGTCGCGAGGTCAACACGCAAACCCATGCTGACCTGCTGGGCCAACTGAAAGCCGAGCTGTAAACCATGAATGAACTATCTACCCTGGCGCGCCCTTACGCCGAAGCGGTATTCCGTCTGGCGCAAGGTGAAAATGACCTGGCAGGCTGGTCCGGGCGTGTCGCCACGCTGGCGGCCATCGTTAACGACGTACAGCTGGCACAGCTGTTTGGCGACCCGGCCGTAACCGCCGAGCGGGTGGCCGGGCTGGTGATCGATGTGGCCGGTGCCGACCTGGGCGAGCGCGGCAGCAATTTCGTCCACGTGCTGGCCGAGAATGACCGCCTGGCCCTGCTGCCGGAGATCAGCACGCAATTCGAGACGCTGAAGGCCAATGCCGAAGGTACCCTCGAAGCCACCATCACCAGTGCGCAGGCGCTGACGCAGGCGCAGATCGACGAGTTGGTCACCGCGCTCAAGGCCAAATTCAACCGCACGGTGAATGTGCAGGTTGCGGTCGATCCCGAACTGATCGGCGGCGCCGTGATTGCCATCGGCGACCAGGTGATAGATGGCTCGGTCAAGGGACGGCTACAGCGCATGGCCTTCGCGCTTCAGGGTTAAGGCAGCTCAGGTTAATCACGTACTCAAAATTATCGGAACCTCACGGTTCGGAGAACAGACATGCAATTGAATCCAAGCGAAATCAGCGAACTGATTAAAGCCAAGATCGAAAACCTCGGCGCATCGAGCGAGCTGCGCACCCAGGGCACGATCGTGTCCGTCACCGACGGCATCGTCCGCATTCATGGTTTGTCCGACGTGATGTCGGGTGAAATGATCGAAATGCCGGGTAACACCTTCGGCGTGGCGCTCAACCTGGAGCGCGACTCCGTTGGCGCCGTGATCCTGGGTGATTACGAACACCTCACCGAAGGCGACGTCGCCAAGTGCACTGGCCGCATTCTCGAAGTGCCGGTCGGCCACGGCCTGCTCGGCCGCGTGGTGAACTCGCTGGGTCAGCCAATCGACGGCAAGGGCCCCATCGCCGCCGAAATCACGATGCCTATCGAGCGCATTGCACCTGGCGTGATCGAGCGTAAATCGGTCGACCAGCCAGTGCAGACTGGCTTGAAGGCGATCGACGCGATGGTGCCGATTGGCCGCGGCCAGCGCGAACTGATCATCGGTGACCGCCAGACAGGCAAGACCGCCGTCGCGATCGACGCCATCATCAACCAGAAGAGCACCGGCGTGAAGTGTATTTACGTCGCCATCGGCCAGAAGGCGTCTTCGGTGGCCAACGTCGTGCGCAAGCTGGAAGAGCATGGCGCCATGGCGCACACCATCGTCGTCGCGGCGACCGCTGCCGATGCCGCCGCGATGCAGTACATCGCACCGTATTCCGGCTGCACCATGGGTGAGTTCTTCCGCGACCTTGGCGAAGACGCGCTGATCGTGTACGACGACCTGACCAAGCAAGCCTGGGCCTACCGTCAGGTGTCGCTGCTACTGCGTCGCCCGCCAGGCCGCGAAGCCTACCCGGGCGACGTGTTCTACCTGCACTCGCGTCTGCTTGAGCGTGCCGCACGCGTCAACGCCGACTATATCGAAAAGATCACCAATGGCGCTGTCAAGGGCAAGACCGGTTCGCTGACCGCGCTGCCGATCATCGAAACGCAGGCTGGCGACGTCTCTGCCTTCGTGCCGACCAACGTGATCTCGATTACTGACGGCCAGATCTTTCTGGAAACCGACTTGTTCAACGCCGGTATCCGTCCGGCGATCAACGCCGGTCTGTCGGTGTCCCGCGTCGGCGGCGCCGCGCAGACCAAGGTCATCAAGAAGCTGGGCGGCGGTATTCGTCTGGCGCTGGCGCAGTACCGTGAACTCGCAGCCTTCGCCCAGTTCGCCTCCGACCTTGACGAAGCCACGCGCAACCAGCTCGAGCGTGGCCGCCGCGTGACCGAACTGATGAAGCAGCCGCAGTACTCGCCGATGTCGGTATCGCAGATGGCGCTGACCTTGTTTGCCGTCAACAACGGCTACATGGACGACGTCGACGTCGCCAAGATTCTGCCGTTCGAATCCGCGCTACTGGCGTTTGTCAGGTCCAAGCACCCCGACATCATGGACACCATCGAAACCAGCGGCAACCTGGATGAGGCCACCGAAAAGGCACTCACCGCCGCGGCTGATGAGTTCAAGAAAACCGGTGTCTATTGATAGACCGCGCTGATTAGGAGCCGCTGGTTTAAGGAGTAGCAATGGCAGCTGGAAAAGAGATTCGGACCAAGATCAAGAGCGTCGAAAATACGCGCAAGATCACCAAGGCGATGGAAATGGTCGCTGCGTCCAAGATGCGCAAGGCACAGGAGCACATGAAGGCCGCACGCCCGTACGCCGAAAAAATCGCCCGTGTGGCCGCGCACCTGGCCTACGCCCATACGGAATACAAGCATCCGTTCGTCATCGCGCGTGACGTCAAGCGCGTCGGGCTCATCCTCATTACCTCGGACAAGGGTTTGTGTGGTGGCCTCAACACCAACGCCCTCCGCGTGGTGGTCGGGCAGATGAAAGAGTGGGCAGCCGCCGGTATTGACATTGACGTGACCGCGATCGGCAACAAGGGGCTGGGTTTCATGCAGCGCCACGGCGCCAACGTAGTGTCGCAGCTCACTGGCATTGGCGATGCACCGCGTTTGGACACGCTGATCGGTCCGGTAAGAATCATGCTGGATGCCTACATGGACAGCAGGATCGACGCGCTCTTCATCGTCTACAACCGGTTCGTCAACACGATGAAGCAGGAACCGACACTGACCCAGTTGCTGCCCCTGATGCAAGTGGAAGATGCCGAAGAGGCCAGCCTGAAAACGCACTGGGATTATATCTACGAGCCCGATGCCAAGCCGGTCGTCGACGGCATGCTGATGCGCTACATCGAATCGCTGGTGTATCAGGGCGTGGCCGAGAATATCGCGTGCGAGCAGTCGGCCCGGATGGTGGCGATGAAAGCCGCTTCTGACAATGCGAAAGACGTGATCGGCGAGCTGAAGCTGGTTTACAACAAGACCCGCCAGGCCGCGATCACCAAGGAACTGTCGGAAATCGTGGCAGGCGCAGCGGCGGTCTGAGCGCGCGACACACAGAATTTAATTGATTAGGCCAAGATTTAACTTACTTAGGATGGCAACATGAGCAACGGAAAAATTGTTCAGATCATCGGCGCCGTGGTGGACGTGGAGTTTTCGCGTGAGTCCATGCCGAGGATCTTCGAAGCGTTGACAATGCAGTCGCCGGAACTGACGATGGAAGTCCAGCAGCAACTGGGCGACGGCATCGTCCGCGCCATTGCGATGGGCTCCACTGACGGCCTGCGCCGCGGCATGGAGGTGCTCGCGACCGGTAACCCGATCATGGTGCCGGTTGGCCAGGCGACCCTGGGCCGCATCATGAACGTGCTGGGTACGCCCATCGACGAAATGGGTCCAGTCAACGCCGATACACATATGCCGATCCACCGCAAGCCGCCAGCCTATGCTGATCAGGCCACCACGGTGGAAATTCTCGAAACCGGCATCAAGGTGATCGATCTCATCATGCCGATCGCCAAGGGCGGCAAGGTCGGCCTGTTCGGCGGTGCCGGCGTCGGCAAGACCGTGACCCTGATGGAGCTGATCCGCAATATTGCCGTCGCGCACTCGGGCTTTTCCGTATTTGCCGGCGTCGGTGAACGGACCCGCGAAGGCAACGACTTCTATCACGAGATGAAGGAAGGCGGCGTGCTGGACAAGGTCGCGCTGGTCTATGGACAGATGAACGAACCGCCGGGCAACCGTCTGCGCGTCGCGCTGACCGGTCTGACCATGGCCGAATACTTCCGTGATGAAGGCCGCGACGTGCTGCTGTTCGTCGACAACATCTATCGCTACACCCTGGCCGGGACCGAAGTGTCCGCGCTGCTGGGCCGAATGCCGTCCGCGGTGGGCTACCAGCCGACGCTGGCTGACGAAATGGGCCGCCTGCAGGAACGAATCACCTCGACCCGCACCGGTTCGATCACCTCGTTCCAGGCCGTGTACGTGCCGGCGGATGACTTGACCGACCCGTCGCCCGCGACCACCTTCGCCCACCTCGACGCCACCCTGGTGCTGAGCCGTCAGGTCGCCGAACTGGGTATTTACCCGGCAGTGGATCCACTCGATTCGACGTCGCGGATTCTCGATCCGCAGGTGGTCGGTGACGAGCACTACGGTGTCGCCCGTGCGGTACAGGGCACGCTGCAGAAATACAAGGAGTTGCGCGACATCATCGCGATTCTGGGCATGGACGAACTGTCGCCAGAAGACAAACTGGCAGTGACCCGCGCGCGGAAAATCCAGCGCTTTCTGTCGCAGCCCTTCTTCGTCGCCGAAGTATTCACCGGCGCGCCCGGCAAGTACGTCACGCTGAAGGAAACCATCACAGGCTTCAAGGCGATTGTCGAGGGCGAATACGACCACCTGCCGGAACAGGCCTTTTACATGGTCGGCACGATCGAAGAAGCCGTCGAAAAGGCGAAGACGATTCAGTAACGGGTAAGCAGCAAAGTGGTAAGCAGTAAGCCGAATGGCTTGCCGCTCGCTGCTCACTATTCACCGCTCACGAGGTTTCCCCATGGCAATGACCATCCACGTCGATATCGTCAGCGCAGAAAAATCGCTCTACTCCGGCGTCGCCGAAGTGGTGATTGCCCCTGGCGAGCGAGGCGAACTCGGCATTTATCCACGTCACACGCCGCTTCTGACCACGCTCAAGCCTGGCACGGTACGCATCAAGGTGCCGAACCAGTCCGAAGAAGTATTGGTCTACGTGTCCGGCGGCATTCTCGAAGTGCAGCCGCACATTGTCACCATCCTGTCCGACACTGCCATTCGCGGCATCGATCTGGACGAAGCCAAGGCACTCGAGGCCAAACGCACTGCCGAGGACGCGATGAAGGGCAAGGCAGCCACGCTGGACTATGCGCAAGCGCAGATCGAACTGGCCCAGGCAGTCGCCCAGCTGTCCACAATCAGAAAGCTGCGCAACCGAACTTGATCCAGCGGTGTTTTAGCCGTAAAAAAGGCAACCTCCGGGCTGCCTTTTTGTTGCCGGGAACAATGCTGTCTTGCGTCGATGCTGATCTGCTTCCAGGCACGAAAGCAGAAAAGGCACGCTTCGAGTTGCCTTTTCATTTTGACAACGTATACAGGCTTTATACTTGGCGCGCGATTTGCTCTATTCCTGCTGATGCGATTCACACTCCCAGACGATACAAATGCATTCCATGCTTGAAATCCTGATTCTCGCGGCGGGCAAGGGCACGCGGATGCGCTCCGAGCTGCCCAAGGTGCTGCACAAACTGGCAGGCAAGCCACTGCTTGGCCATGTAGTGGATACGGCCCATGCACTGGGTGCGGCCCAAACCTGCGTTGTTTATGGCTTTGGCGGCGAGGCGGTGCCAAAGGCGATGGCTGACGACAAACTGACGTTTGTGCTTCAGGCCGAACAGCACGGTACCGGCCATGCGGTGAAGCAGGCGCTGCCGCGATTGTCCGATGACAGCGTGACGCTGGTGCTCTATGGCGATGTGCCGTTGACGCACGTGCGCACCCTTCAGCCTCTGGTGGCTGCAGCCCGGGCGGGCAAACTGGGACTGCTGACCATCAGTCTGACGCAGCCCGACGGCTACGGGCGTATCGTGCGGGATGCCGACGGTCGGGTGCGACGCATCGTCGAGCACAAAGATGCGTCACCTGCCGAGTGCGCGATTCATGAAGTCAACACCGGCATCCTCGCCGTGGCGACCCGACATCTCAAGCGGTGGATCGAGGAACTGAAGAACGACAATGCGCAAGGCGAGTACTACCTCACCGACATAATCGCACTGGCGGCAAGGGATGGCGTGGAAGTAGACACTTACCAACCTGGCTTTGAGTGGGAGGTGCTGGGCGTCAACAGCAAGGCTCAGCTGGCCGGGCTCGAACGCATCCACCAAGGCGAGATCGCACAGGCGCTGCTTGAGGCCGGCGTTACCCTGATGGACCCCGCCCGGCTCGACGTGCGCGGCACTTTGTCGTGTGGGCGCGACGTCGTGATCGACGTCAACTGTGTGTTCGAGGGGGACGTGAAATTGGGCGATGGCGTGCAAGTGGGCGCTAACTGCGTACTGCGAAACGTGCAGGTTGCCGCAGCCACACGCATCGATGCCTTCACGCTGATCGACGATGCCGAGATCGGCGAAGCCAACCGATTGGGACCCTTCTCGCGCATCCGTCCAGGCACCACTCTGGCGCGTGACGTCCACGTGGGCAACTTTGTCGAGATCAAGAATAGCCAGATCGACGATGGTTCCAAGGTCAACCACCTGTCCTATATCGGCGACGCTACCGTGGGCAAGCGGGTCAACATCGGCGCGGGCACCATCACTTGCAATTACGATGGCGCCAACAAGCACCGCACCGTCATCGAGGACGATGTTTTCGTGGGATCCGATACCCAGTTGGTGGCACCGGTCACCGTCGGCCAGGGCGCGACGCTGGGCGCGGGCACCACGCTGACGCAGAATGCTCCCGCCGGCGAACTGACGCTATCGCGGGCGAAGCAGCTCACCGTTGACGGCTGGAAACGGCCGATCAAACAGAAAAAGGAAAGCTAGGTATGTGCGGCATAGTTGGCGCGGTAGCGCAGCGTAACGTTGTCCCCATTCTGCTCGAGGGCCTGCGACGGTTGGAATATCGCGGCTACGATTCGGCTGGGCTGGTCATTATCAACGGCGGCCTCAAGCGGGTACGCAGCATTGGCCGGGTCGCCTCGCTGACGGCGGCCTGCGCGGCGCATGAGATACACGGACACCTCGGTATTGCACACACGCGATGGGCGACCCATGGCGCGCCTTCGGAAGCCAACGCCCATCCGCATGTCAGCGGCGGCCTGGCGGTGGTGCACAACGGCATCATCGAAAACCACGAGGCCCTGCGGACGCGGCTGCAGCAACAGGGCTTTGTGTTTTCGTCGGAAACCGATACCGAAGTCATCGCCCACCTGATTGAGCTGTATTTCCGCCAGTCGAAAGATCTGCTGGCCGCCACGCGTGCAGCGGTCGCCGAACTCGAGGGCGCGTATGCGATTGGCGTGGTGAACGAGGACACGCCCAATCGCCTGGTGTGCGCACGCAGGGGCAGTCCGCTGCTGATCGGGCTCGGGATCGAGGAAAACTTCATCGCCTCCGACGTTTCGGCCTTGTTACCGGTGACCCAGCGCGTGATGTACCTGGAAGAAGGCGATGTCGCCGACATCGGCCTGCTCGATGTGACGGTGTATGACGAGAACGGGATCAAGGTCGACCGTAGCGTGCATATTTCCGAGCTGACGTCCGACATGGCCGAGCTCGGCAACTACCGCCACTTCATGCAGAAGGAAATCCACGAGCAGCCACGCGCACTCACCGATACCCTGTTGACCGCGGTGACGCAGGACCACATCCAGCCTGAATGGTTTGGCTTCGACGCCGCCGAGATACTGAGCCAGGTCAACGCGGTGACCCTTCTCGCCTGCGGCACCAGCTTCCATGCGGCGAAAGTGGCCACCTACTGGCTGGAAGCGATTGCGGGGATTCCTGCTCGTGCTGAAATTGCCAGCGAATACCGCTACCGTACCAGCGTGCCGAATCCCGATGCGCTGATCGTCACCATTTCGCAGTCCGGTGAAACGGCCGACACGCTGGCCGCGCTGAATCATGCCAAGACGCTGGGGCAGGACAAGACGCTGACCATCTGTAACGCGCCGGAGTCGGCGTTGACGCGCAGCTCGCGTCTCACGTTTCTGACTCGTGCCGGTCCGGAAATCGGCGTCGCCTCGACCAAGGCCTTCACCACCCAGTTGGGCGGCCTGTTCCTGCTGACGCTGGTGCTCGCCAAGCTGCGCGGCCGGCTGACACCCGAGCAGGAGACGGCACACCTCGCCGCGTTACGCAGCCTGCCGAACAAGCTCCAACAGGTGCTGGCGTTGGAACCTCAGGTCGAAGCCTGGGCGCAGCGCTTCGCCAACAAGAACCACGCCCTGTTCCTCGGGCGCGGCGTACATTACCCGATCGCACTCGAAGGCGCGCTGAAGTTAAAGGAAATTTCGTACATTCACGCGGAGGCCTATCCCGCGGGCGAGCTCAAGCACGGCCCGCTGGCGCTGGTGGACGAGGACATGCCCGTGATTACCATCGCCCCCAACGACCAGCTGATCGAAAAACTGAAATCGAATATGCAGGAAGTACGTGCGCGCGGCGGCGAGCTCTACGTGTTCGCTGACGGCGACGTGCATATCGAGGAATCGGCTTTCATCCACGTCATCAGGCTGCCCGGCGGCAGCAATGGCGCGCTGTCGCCTATCCTGCACACCCTGCCACTGCAGATGCTGTCGTACCATGCCGCCCTGCAAAAGGGCACCGACGTCGACAAGCCACGCAATCTGGCGAAGTCGGTGACTGTGGAATAACGGCAGTCGAAAACCTTGTTACCGTGGGTCAGGTAAACGAGTCGGCCACGATGTTCTGATACCAGCCATTCGCGTCTTTCGCTTCCTTTGCTCGATACTTGGCGGATTTATTCAATGGACTCACGCCAAAGGCGCCGGGCAGCGGGGCGATGCCACCGGCAGTCCGCCCATAGACGCCGGCAACGGAAAGACCGTAGGTCGGGCTGGCCAGGGCGTAGCAGGCGTTGACAAAGGAGGGGTCGCCGACCGGCCGCCCGGCCAGCAGGCTGGCGATGGCGGAGGCGCAGACCTTGGCTTCGGAATTGGCACCGGCGGCCGATTTGGGCAGCTTCCCGGCTATCGAGCTGTCGCCGATCACATGGATGCCCTTCTGGCGGATGGATTCGAGGCTGCCTGCATCGACCGGGCACCAGCCCGTTTCATCTGTCAGCCCGGCCTTGTCGGCGATCTCGCCGGCTTTTTGCGGCGGAATCACGTTGACCACGCTGCCCCGGTGCTGTCCTGCGCTGGTGGTGACGGTGAGGCTCTTGGCGTCAACTTTGGTCGCCGCGCCACCTTTCGAGCCGGCCACCCATTCGATCATGCCCGGATAGAGGGCCTGCCAGGCTTCCATGAAGCCTTCCTGTAGTGCGAAGCCTTCGTTGGCGTCGAGTATGAGCACCTTGGATTTTGGCTTGTTTTGCTTGAGGTAATAGGCAATGAGGCTGGCGCGCTCATACGGTCCGGGTGGGCAGCGGAAGGGCGCGGGTGGCACGGTGATGATCACGGTCCCGCCGTTGGGCATCTGCGCCAGTTGCCGGCGCAGAAGTTCGGTTTGCGGCCCGGCTTTCCAGGCGTGGGGCATGGCGGTTGCAGCCTGTTCGCTGTAGCCCGCCAGGGCGGCGTAGTTGAAGTCGATGCCCGGCGCGACCACCAGCCGGTCATAGGGCAGGGCCTCTCCGCTTTCCAGCGCGACCTTTCTCCCTGCTGGATCGATGGACACCGCGTTGCCGTACACCATCTTGACGCCGTGGTTCAGGCGTAGTTTGTCGTAGTTGACGGTGATGGCGCTCAAGGACTGCAGGCCGATCACGACAAGGCTGCTGGACGGCGGCGTGACGTAGTTACGCTGGCGCTCAATCAGTGTGACCTGGATGGCGGGGTCGGCGCGGCGCAGGTATTTTGCGCAGGTCGCTCCGGCAAAACCACCGCCAATAATAACCACGCGCTTGCCCTGGGTGGGCTGGGCGAATGCCCTGCTGAAGCCGCCAAGTGAAACGACGGCCCCGGCGGCGGCCATCGACAGGAAATCTCTGCGGGTGAAGTTGCGTTCCATGGACTGCCTACCTTTTCTTCGCGGGCAAGGATTCGAAATACTTCGCGATCATGCGAATTTGCTCGTCTGTGTACGCCTTCATGAGAGGCGCCATGATCCGGCCCTTGTTCTCCTCTTTCATTTCGAGCATTTCATCCGCGATCTTGTCGGCCCGTTTGCCATAGAGTTCCTCCATTTTGCTCACGGCCTTGCCATCCGTGCCGTGACACATGGCGCACGTGTTGGCCATCATTTCGGCTGTTGGCGCAGCGGAGGCCGCAGCGGAGAAGATGAATTGCGGGGCGAAAATACAGGTGCCTAACAGCAGGAATCGAGTCGTCGGTCTCATATCTCCACCCTCCAGAGGGGAATCGACTCAATATAGACCTTATTTCGCACAGGGTGCATTTGCACTGGCCTCATGGCGGTTCGTTCCCCAGTCGATTTCTGGCGGATGTGCGTGTCACCTCATGGCAGGCACCCGCATCAACTGACAGGCACCTCTCAACCGACAGCTCTGGCTGACCGCGAGCAGTTCGAAAAGAGGAAAGAGACTGATCTGTGGTTTCTTGCTCTTGAATGAGCGATAACGATGGCGGCTGGAAGCAATCCCCATCACTGGTGCATGGGGCGCAACGGAATCCAATTCGAGATTGCGGATCGGCGTTCGACAGACTTTATTTGTCTGCTTCAAAGCATAGCTATTCAGCTGCGCTTTTTTTTACGGGAAACGCTTCGCTCAATGTCGCTTGTGGTCTTCTTTCAACGCCAACGTGGCGACCTGGACGCGATTGCGCAAACCGAGCTTCTCCATGATGTTGCGCAGGTGGTTACGCACGGTGTTTTCCGACAAGGTCATCTTGTAGGCGATGGCCTTGTTGGAATGGCCTTCTTTCACGTGGTCGACGATCTCCATCTCACGCGCGGTCAGAGCGGACAGAGCGTTGTTGTTGAGTTCGCCGCGCGCCATCTTCCGCATGATGTTGAGCGGAAAGCTGCTCTGGCCGTCGCACACGCTGCGGATGGCCGCGAGCACCTGGTCGGGCTCGCTGGATTTGACGACATAGCCGTCAACACCGGAGGAGATCGCCTCGGAGATTTCCTCGTCGGAATCGGCAATGGTCAGCATGATGACCTTGATTCCGAGGTCGCGCAGGTCGGATACCAGATCGAGGCCATCGGCGTCGGGGAGTGAGCGATCGAGCAGTGCAACATCCGCCCGGTTGCCGGCTTCGATCCAGGCGCGTAGCTCGGCGGCGTTCGCCAGTTGGGCCGTCAGGTGCAGATCCGCTTCCTGCTCGATATAGCCCGCCACACCCATGCGCAAGAGCGGATGATCGTCGATGAGGATGATGTTCAGGGCGGTGGGCATTGCTTCTCCGAAAAGTGGTATGCGTTGCGTATTATGTTGGCAGATTACGCGGCTTGCGTGGTGCTTTTTCGAATACTGCATCATAGACCGGAATCGGGAGCCATTTCAGCATTCGCGCCACCCAGGCCATTTGCCACGGGATCACCGTGTAGCGACGGCGGCGGGCGATGCAGCGCGCCACTTTGGCGGCAGCGGTCTGCGCCGACATCCTGAAGGGCATGGCATACGGATTGACCTGCGTCATGGGAGTGTCGATGTAGCCGGGCGCCACCGTGACCACCGCCATGCCGCGCACTTTCAATTCCAGTCGCAGTGCCTCGAGATAGACCGTGGCGGCTGCTTTCGAGGCCGAATAGGCGCTGCCACCCGGAAGCCCCCGTATCCCGGCCACGCTGGAAATGCCACACAGCACGCTGCCTGGCGGCATGGCGGCGATGAAGGGCTGGAAGGTATGCACCAACCCGAGCACATTGGCATCCATTACCGCGCGGAATGTCGAGGCATCTTCGGCGAATTCGGTGAGCGTGCCGACGCTGATCCCGGCTGCCGCAATGACGATGTCGGGTGCGCCGACTGTGTTCAAAAACGCGGCCGCCGCCTGCTGCATGGCCGCCGCGTCGCGCACATCGGCTTGATAGACGTGTGCATTCAGTGTGGCGGCCGCGGCTTGCAGGCCCTCAAGGCGGCGCCCGGCCAGCCCCAATTGCGCGCCCGATGCGCCATAGTGTCGTGCCAGTGCAGCACCGAGGCCGGAACTGGCGCCGGTGATGAACACCCGCAAAGGCCTGTTCGATACCGGGGATGGAGCGGGCGACAACCGGCTTACTTCGTGGGTTTTTTCTTGCCGTTGCGCTCGTTGCGCGCCTTGACGATCAGCTGGTCAAGAACCTCGAACAGGCGGGGCTCGCTGCCGGTCATTGACTCCGAGGTGGAGAACTTGCCGTCGATGATGAAGGCGGGCACACCCATGATGCCGTAGGTAGAGGCGAGCTGCGCACCTCGCGTGGCCTTGGACTGGGTCGAGAAGGAGTTGTAGACGGCCTCGAATTTCTTGCGGTCCACACCCTGCTTTGCGATCCAGTTGCCCAGTACGGCCGGATCGTTGAGGTTAAGGTTTTCCACATGGTAGGCGTTGAAAACCTTCTCGTGCAGACGTTCCAACAGGTCCATCTGCTGCAGGGTGTAATAGAGTTTCGCGCCCGGCATCCAGTCGTTGCGGAACACGGCCGGCACGCGACGGACCTCGACATCCTTGGGCAGCGTCTTCAGCCAGGCGGTGAGACCGGGTTCAAGCTGGTAACAATGCGGGCAGCGGTACCAGAAGAATTCGAGCATCTCGATTTTCTTGCCGGTCGCAACCGGCTGCGGCACGCTGACGCGCGTGTAGTCGTGACCTTCGAACACCTCATCTGGCGCGGCAATGGCGGACAAGGATAGAACGGCGGCGGCAAAAAAGGCCAGAGTGCGGGCAAACATCAAGGCGTCTCCTGTAGTGTGGGAACTTCTTTGACCAGCGCGACCGGGATATCGTTCTGTGTGAGCAGGCTGCGGGTACGGTTTGCGTCGTCCGCGGTGCGGAAAGGACCGATGCGTACGCGGTGCAGCACGCCCTTGTTGCCGACCTCGCTGGTCTGGATGATCGCCTCGACACCCAGCATGGCCAGTTGGGCTTTCAGGTTGTCGGCCTCGTCGGCCCGCTGGAATGCGCCTGCCTGCAGATAAAGCCGCGGCGCGGTGGCAGCGGGCGGCGTGGCGGCAGGCAAGGGGCGGGAGGTGTTGTTGTCCGGCAGCACCTTGTAGAAATCAAAGCTGGGGGCGGTGTCCGGCGTGGCGGATGCGGGTGTAACGGGCTTGGTGGGCATGTCCGCACGCTTGCCGAGCTTGAACGGGTTGATGTCGGTCGCCCACAGCGCCACGCCCACGGCGAGGATCGCGCCGATGACGAGACCGATCAGCACGCCGGTGAAAATGGAGCTGCCGCCTGAGCGGCCGGATTTGCGGGAAGCGGGTTTTGCCATGGCTACATTTTCTCCGGGGCGGATACACCGAGCAAGGCCAGGCCGTTGACGATCGCAATGCGTGTGGCGTCAGCCAGAGACAGTCGGGAAAGTTTTGTCGACTCATCATCGACCAGGAATTTTTCGGCGTTGTACCAGGAATGGAAATCGCCGGCCAGCAGCTGCAGGTAATGGACCAGGAGGTGCGGGGCCAGTTCACGCGCGGCGGTGGCGACCATTTCCGGATATTCGGCCAGGCGCTGCAAGAGATCGCGTTCATGCGGCGCAATCAATGGCGCGAGGTCGGCGCCGTCGAGCGCGTCGACTGTGCCGCCCCATTCCTCGAACACCCGGCAGATGCGTGCGTGCGCGTACTGCACGTAGTACACGGGATTGTCGTTGTTGCGGGCAAGTGCGAGATCGACATCGAAGATGTACTCGGTGTCGGCCTTGCGCGAGAGCAGGAAGAAACGCACCGCATCCTTGCTGGTCCACTCGATGAGGTCGCGCAAGGTGACGTAGCTGCCGGCGCGCTTGGAGATCTTTACTTCCTCGCCGCTGCGCATCACGCGCACCATCGTATGCAGCAGATAGTCCGGATAGCCCTCGGCAATGCCCACGTTCGTTGCCTGCAGGCCGGCCCGAACGCGAGCGATGGTGCCGTGGTGATCGGTTCCCTGGATGTTGATGGCGCGCTTGTAACCGCGTTCCCACTTGGCGATGTGATAGGCGACATCCGGCACGAAATAGGTGTAGGTGCCGTCGGACTTCTTCATCACGCGGTCCTTGTCGTCGCCGTAATCCGTCGTGCGCAGCCACAGCGCACCGTCCTGCTCGTAGGTCTTGCCGGCGTCGACAAGTTTTTGCACCGTCGCCTCGACGCGCCCGCTGATATACAGGCTCGACTCAAGGTAATAGTTGTCAAAGCGCACCGCAAAAGCCTGCAGATCGAGGTCCTGCTCGTGGCGCAGGTAGGCGACGGCAAACTGGCGTATCGAATCGAGGTCTTTGGCGTCGCCTGAGGCGGTGAATTCGCGGTCGTCCGATTTCACGGTTTTCCTGGCGAGAAAGTCGGCCGCGATATCGGCGATGTAGTCGCCGTTGTAGGCGGCCTCCGGCCATCCGGCGTCCCCCGGTTTCAATCCCAGCACGCGCGCCTGCACGCTGCTGGCGAGCGTGGCGATCTGCACGCCGGCGTCGTTATAGTAGAACTCGCGGCAGACCTCCCAGCCCTGCGCCGCGTACAGGTTACAGATTGCATCGCCGAGTGCCGCCTGGCGGCCGTGGCCCACGTGTAGTGGACCGGTCGGGTTGGCCGAGACGAACTCGACCAGCACCTTGTGACCGTTGCCTGTCTCGTCGCGGCCGAACTGCGTGCCCGCCGAGCGGATCTGCGGCACGACGCCATGCCAGGCAGAGGGTGAGAGATGGAAGTTGATGAAGCCGGCACCGGCGATTTCAGCGCGGGCGATCAGCGGTGAGGCGGGAAGCTCGGTGAGGATCCGCTGCGCCAGCTCGCGCGGATTCTGTTTCAGTGGACGCGCCAGCTGCATCGCGGCGTTGCTGGAAAAGTCGCCATGAGCCGGGTTTTTCGGGCGTTCGATCTCGAGGCTGACCGACGCGCCGGGCGCCACCGTTTCGACGGCTTCACCGATCAACAGGGCGATCTGGTCTTTGAGCGGATGCGTGTTGGACATGGTTACATTGAAGATGGGGCCAGGCTGGCATCTCCAGTGTTCAAAATAGGTAGCACGCGATTATATGCGCCACGCGCGAGGCGGCCAAACGCCGGGAAGGGACGTCGGGCATTCGGGAGCCGCTCAAAACACCAATGGCTCAAAACACCAATGGATCGACATCGAGCGACCAGCGCGCGACGCGCGGCTTGATGGTGCCGAGTTGTGGCCGCCAGTCGCGCACGAAGGTCTGCAGGGCCAGCCGGTTCGCCGACTGGATCAGGAGTTGTCCTCGTTCGAGATTGGCCACACGTGCCATCGGCGCCGGCGTGGCACTGAACACGCTGACGTCGGCTGTCTCCGGTGCCAGTGACGCGGCGCGCTGCAGGAACGACAGCGCCGCATCCATCGTCTTCGCTTCGGCGCGCAGCAACACCTGGCGGATGTAGGGCGGTAGATCGAGCTGCTTGCGTTCGGCCAGCAACGCACGTGCATAACCGGAATAGTCGTGGCGCTGCAGGTAGCGGAACAAGGGGTGGTCAGGGAAAGCGGTCTGGATCAGCACACGGCCTGGCTTGTCGGCGCGCCCGGCACGCCCGGCGACCTGCATCAGCTGTGCGAACAGGCGTTCGGTGGCGCGAAAGTCCGGGCTGTAGAGTGCGCCGTCGGTGTCGAGGATGAGCGCCAGCGTCATATTGGGGAAGTCGTGGCCCTTGGCCAGCATCTGAGTGCCGACCAGGATGTCGATTTCGCCGCCATGCACCGCTTCGCCGAGTTCGGCCCAGGCGCGCGGGCGCATGGTGTCGCGGTCGATGCGGCGGATGCGCGCGCTGGGCAGGACGGCGGCCAGCGTTTCCTCCAGTCGCTGCGTTCCCTGGCCGAGTGGCTTCAAATCGGGGTTACCGCAACTCGGACATTCGGACGGGATGCGCGTCTCGAATCCGCAGTGATGGCATTTCAGACGATGCGAGGTGCGGTGCAGCACCAGCCGCGCAGAGCAGCGCGGGCAGGGCGACACCCAGGCGCAGCTTGGACAATACAGGGCCGGGGCGTAGCCGCGACGGTTGAGGAAGACCAGGCTTTGCTCGCCGCGCGCCAGCGTTTCTGTGAGCGCGACGAGCGCGGGTCGGGTGAGGCCGTTATCGACCGGGATGTGTTTCAGATCGACCAGTTCGATGTCCGGCAGTCGCGCCTGGCTGATGGCGCGCTGCTTCAACTCGATCAGCTGGTAGCGTCCGTTCAGCGCTTGCGCGTAGCTTTCCAGCGAAGGGGTGGCCGAGCCGAGCACGACCGGAACGCCGGCCTGCTTGCCGCGCGCGATGGCGACGTCGCGCGCGGAGTAGCGCAGGCCGTCCTGCTGTTTGAATGAGGCGTCGTGTTCCTCGTCGACGACGATCAATCCCAGTCGCGGAAGCGGCGCGAACACGGACAGGCGGGTGCCGAGCAGGATGTCGCCGGCGGGTGCCGCGAGCCAGTTTTCCGCGCGAGCCGTTTCGCTCAAACCGCTGTGCAAGGTGGCGATGCTGCGTCCGGGAAATCTGCGCCGGAAATGCTGTTCCAGTTGCGGGGTGAGGGCGATCTCGGGGATCAGCACCAGCGCCTGCCGACCTGTCGCCAATACCGCGTCGATCAGGCGCAGATACAACTCGGTCTTGCCGCAGCCGGTAACGCCGTGTATGAGGTAGACGCCGAACTGCCCCAGCGTGGGTAGCAGGCGGTCGAGCGCCGCCTGTTGTTCGGCGGTCGCCACTGGGCCCGCCTGGGTCGGTAACGCATGGTCGGCAGCGGGCGGCAATTGCAACCATTCCGCCCAGCTAGCCGCGACCAGCGCGGCGGCGTGGCGGCCTTGTTTCTGGTCGCGCACGGTCGCGCGCGCCTGCGGTGCCACGCGCAGGGCATCGAGCAGGGCACGTTGTGCACGGGCACGGATGGGCGGTTCGGCAGTCTGGCCTGCCGCGGTGACCACCAGCCAGGGCTTGTCCACAGCAAACGGCGTCGCATTGCGTAGGCGCGGCGGCAGCGTGGCAAGCAGGATCGCGCCCAGCGGATAGTGATAATAGTCAGCGCAAAATTGCGCTAGGCGCAGGGTCTCGGGCGCCAGGGCCGGACGGTCGTCCAGCACGCGGATGACGTCGCGCAGTTTGTCGGCCACGATGGTGCTGTCGGCGCGCCGTTCCAGCGCGACACCGACTTGAAGCGTACGACCGAACGGAACCTCGACCAGACTGCCCGGCAGTACCGGACCCAGTTGCTCTGGCATGAGATAGTCGAACAGCCGGTGGAGCGGGGTGTCGAGCGCGACCTGGAGGATGGACGGCATGTTAGCGGCGAATCTTGGTCGGATATCGGGAAAGTTTCACTAACTGATTGTTAGCCAAGGGTAATTCGACTTTGTCCACGCAAGCTGTGGATAATTGTGTGAGTGATTTGTGTCGACTGCCCCCTAATGCCCGTATTCAGGCGGTTGGGCACACCCGATTAAAAAGCGGGCAAACCAGCAAATTCATATTTTTCAGTAGCTTATAAACATGGCCCGGCTGTCAAGGTCTTGACATAAAGAAAGTTCCCGTGCGCCAAAACTGTGCATAAGTTGACGCTTCTATTGTCGTAAATACAGGCCTTGCACGCGATTGCCGCGCACAAGGCCTTGTTTTGGCGGGACTTATGCCTGCTGTATCCCGGCAATCAGCCAACCGCCCCGGCCCTGAGTGGATTTGCTGAGGTGCCAGACTTCATCCAGGGGGATGGCGTCCTGATCAGCCGCTTCGCGAACGAGGCCGGTGAAACGGACGCTGACGACGTGGCGATTGTCCTCGTCGACCGCTTCCAGCACGTCGGCATCGAGCGTCATCACGTCCGTGGTTTGTGCAGACTCGTCGCGTTCGGCCAGTTGCATGCGGATTTCGGCAAAGACTTCAGGCGTGGTAAAGGCGCGCAGATCGTCCAGGTTGCCGGCGTCGAAGGCGGCCTGCAGGCGAATGAAGTTGAGCTTGGCCTCGCGCACGAAAGCTTCGGCGTCAAATCCGGGCGGGAAGGGGGCGGGGCCGAATGTCGCGGCGGGCGACTGCGCAAACCCGGCGGGTGCGGGGTTTATTCCGGAACCCGGCATGCCGGCGTATTGCATGGCCGGGGCTGCGGGTGCACTGCGGCGCATCAGGAAACGGATCAGCATGAAGGCGGCCATCGCCAGCAGGGCCAGCATCAGGAAATTGGCCATCTCTTCGCCGAAGCCGAGGTGGGAGACGAGTGCTGCAAGGCCCAGTCCCGCGGCCAAACCGGCGATCGGACCCATCCAGCCACGTTTTTGCGGGACCTGAGTGGGTGACACGGCTTGTGGCGAACGCTGCGGGGCGGGGGTGGCAGTCTGTTTCGCCGGGGCGCTGCGCTTCATGCCAAAAGATTT
>CAJDWX010000018.1_pt1 | contig 18914 bp, 21 predicted proteins | sample 7391741 | NCBI WGS metagenome assembly CAJDWX01 (sample SAMEA7055741, study PRJEB34461) | soil metagenome | biome: terrestrial ecosystem; feature: Peninsula; material: soil | place: Antarctica | collected 2016
GATGACGATGGGGCCGGCGCCGATGATGAGAATGCTTTTTAGATCAGTGCGCCTGGGCATAATTAGTGTACTGGGACATGGTCAGCCATCAGCTGAATAAATCGGTCGAACAAATAACTCATGTCGTGCGGGCCAGGGCCGGCTTCCGGGTGGCCCTGGAAGCTGAACGCGGGTGCATCGGTACGCGCCATCCCTTGCAGCGAACCATCGAACAGCGAGACATGGGTGCTGCGTAGATTGGCCGGCAGGGTCGCCGCGTCCACTGCGAAGCCATGGTTCTGGCTGGTGATCGCCACCCGACCGCTGTCGAGATCCTTGACCGGGTGGTTGGCACCATGGTGGCCGAATTTCATCTTGACGGTCTTGGCGCCCGACGCAAGCGCCAGAAATTGATGCCCCAGGCAAATGCCGAAGACAGGAATATTCGTCGCCACCAGTTCGCCGACGGCCTTGATCGCGTAATCGCATGCCTCCGGGTCGCCAGGACCGTTGGAGAGGAAAATGCCGTCCGGATTCAGCGCCAGGGCGTCGGCCGAGGTAGCGGTGGCCGGCAGCACGGTCAGGCGGCAACCGCGCTCGGCCAGCATGCGCAGGATATTGCGCTTGACGCCGTAATCGAAAGCCACCACATGGAAGCGCGGGTCGGCCTGCTGGCCATAGCCGCGCCCGAGCTTCCATTCGGTCTCGTTCCATTCATAGGCTTTTGATACGCTCACCACCTTGGCCAGATCCATGCCGGCCAGGCCAGGGAAGGCACGTGCAGCCTCGAGCGCCTTGGCCTCGTCCACAACACCCGCCATGATGCAGCCGTTTTGTGCCCCTTTTTCGCGCAGGATACGGGTCAATTGCCGCGTATCAATATCGGCGATGGCGACGACGTTCTGGCCTGTCAGGTAATCGCCCAAGGATTGACTGGCACGGAAATTCGAATGCAGGCGCGGCAGATCGCGTACCACCAGGCCCGCCGCATGAATGCGATCCGCCTCGACGTCCTCGGCATTGACACCGGTGTTGCCAATATGGGGATAGGTCAGCGTCACAATCTGGCGCGAATACGACGGGTCCGTGAGGATTTCCTGATAACCGGTCAGCGCGGTATTAAAGACCACTTCACCGGTTGTGATGCCGTCGGCGCCGATGGACAGGCCACGAAATACCGAGCCGTCAGCTAGGACAAGGATGGCGGACTGGGCACGTGACAAGGAGGACTCCGCAAGACGAATGAGCGCGACGCAGGTGACAAAATTCAGGCGAGCCGCTTGCGCGAACCCGCCTGAACTTGAATTGCGCAATTGTAGTCGATTCCAGGCCCGGCTTCAATGTCCAAGCTCGCCTTTCCAGTTGCCTGAAGCGCCGATCAGGGCTGCAGATGTTCCAGGCCGCCGTCCATGTCGATCTCGGTCAATTCGATGAAACCGCCAATACAGACACCGTCGACGACAATCTGCGGTACGGTGCGCGCACCATTGGTGACGACGACGAATTCCTTCATCGCCTCGCGGTCAATATCGATGCAGACTTCATCATAGCCAATGCCGCGCTTGTCGAGAAAGGCCTTGACCTTGACGCAGATGGGGCAGGTACCGGTGCTGTAGACCTTGACGGCATTCATGGTGCGTTCCTGTTAAAGCGGTTGTCCAAATTCGATTATTTCAGATTCAGCACGTCGCGCATGTCGTACAAGCCCGGCGCGCGACCCTGCAGCCACTTGGCTGCACGCAACGCACCCTGAGCGAAGGTGGCGCGGCTACTGGCCTTGTGGGTAAGCTCGATGCGCTCACCGATGCCTGCGAACAGCAGCGTATGGTCGCCAACAATGTCGCCGCCGCGCACGGTGGCGAAGCCGATGGTTGCGGGATCGCGCTCACCGGTGACGCCCTCGCGTCCGTAGACGGCACAACTCGCCAGATCGCGGCCGCTCGCCCGTGCCACCGCCTGCCCCAGGCCCAGCGCGGTGCCGGAAGGCGCGTCAACCTTGTGGCGATGATGCGCCTCGACAATCTCGACGTCGTAGCCATCCTGCAGCACCTGGGCGGCCAGTTCGGCCAGTTTCATCAGAAGGTTCACGCCGACGCTCATATTGGGCGCAAATACCACGGGAATCCGTTGCGCCGCAGCGGCAATACGTGCCTTTCCCGCATCATCGAAGCCAGTGGTCCCGATGACCAGCGGCACCTCGGCCGCCAGGCAGGCATCAAGGTAGCCTAAGGTCGCTTCCGGGCGGGTGAAATCGATCAGCACATCCGCGCCGCATAGCGCCGCGGCCGGTTGGTCAGTTACCCGCAGCCCACTGGAGATCCCCCAGGCGGCGCCTGCATCCTGTCCGACCAGCGGGCTGCCTGGTCGGTCGATGGCCGCGCCAAGCGTGCAATCGGAATCAGCCTCCACCGCCTCAAGCAGCGCGCGCCCCATGCGACCCGATACACCGGCAATCGCAATACTCACGCTCACGGCGGGCCATCCTTCAGGGTCGACAGTACCTTTTCCTCCACGATCACCCAGCGGTCGCCGCGTTTGCGCAGGCGCAGTTGCTTGACGACGGCATCGTGATAGGCGCCAGAGCGGTAATACTGCTTGAAGTTCACCGTGGCCGTATTCTCGCCGGTCCGTTCAACCGTGGGCGAATCGAGTTTCACCTCGATGCTGTCCGCTCCGCTCAGCGCCTTGCGCTTGCGTGCCTCCCAGGCAGCATGACTGACGCCGTCTTGCGGAACGAAGGCGGCGTCGTAAGCCGCGAAATAGGCGGCGCTGTCACGCTGCACCCAGGCTTCCGCCCAGGCATTCACCGATTTCAGCACCGGATCGTCGCTCGAAACCGTCACTGCGTGTGGATCGGGGAAAGGCGGCACGACATCCGGCCTGATCTGCGTCACGTCGGTTTCGGATTTCAGGTTCAGTTCGGGAACGGGACGGGGATCCACATAGGCCGGTACATCCTTCGGGCTCGGCAACGGCGGCACGAGGCTGGTTTCGGATGCTGGCGACTCAGGCGTAGCATCGGCCTGGACCGCAGTCTGTGCAGCGGGCGTCACTACAGGTACCGGTGCCAGGACGGGCGCAGCCACCAATGCGGACGTAATCGGCGCTTGGGCTGGCTCGGAGGCCACTGCCGCGGGAGGATCCGTAGCGGTCGGTGCAGCAGCAGCCGTCATCGCGGCAGGCATGGAAGCGGACTGCGGCTCAGGTTTGGTCTCGGCGGCCGGCTGTACCGCCGGTTCGGGTACGTCGCCTTCGATGCGCGCCAGCGTATCGCCTTCGAAAATCAGGGTGATGTGCTTTTGCTCGGTCAGCTTGCCTGCCTTGTAATAGAGGTACACGTAGTCCCAGCGATCGGTACGGAACGGATCGACGACCAGCGGCGTACCGAGAAGAAAGCGGACCTGGGCGCGGCTCAGGCCCGGCTTCAGGCGGGCGGCGTTATCCTGGTCGAGCGCGTTGCCCTGTTGCACATCAATATGGTGAGGGCCGATGCGGAAGCTGGAACATCCAGCAAGCAGGCTTATAAACAGTGCAGAAATCAGGAAATGGCGCATAGCCAGGAAACCGGAAAGGTTTGGGCGGTTGGAAAAAAACGTATCATAACGTATTCACGTTCCCGTTCTGGAGGCACCATTGAGTAATCCATCTGATCTCAAGAGCCTCGGCCTCAAAGCCACCTTGCCGCGCCTGAAGATTCTCGATTTGTTCGAGCAGAGCGACAAGCGGCACATGACTGCCGAGGAGGTGTATCGCCTGCTTTCCGACGAAGGCCAGGATATTGGCCTCGCCACCGTCTACCGTGTACTGACCCAGTTCGAGCAGGCAGGCCTGCTGATACGGCATCACTTCGATCGCGACAAGGCCGTGTTCGAGCTCGATCATGGCGACCACCACGACCATCTGGTCTGCCTGCAATGCGGCAAGGTCGAAGAGTTCTATGACGGCGAAATCGAAAAACGCCAGACCCGCATCGCCAAGGAGCGGGGATTTGTCATTCGCGATCACTCGCTGCAGCTCTATGCCGACTGCATCAAGGACAACTGCCCCAACCTCAAGCCGGTCGAGCCGCGCCACCGGACCTAAGGTCCGACCGCTACGCCACAGTTCAACGTCGCGTCCCGATAATCACCAGTTTCATCCTTACCCGCAACCTGGCCCGACAGCAGGCAGCAATCCGGCGAGATGCGGCGTCGGCGAGACGGTAAATCACCGAGAGGCGAGACCGCCACCATGAAAGACCAGGCTTGCGCGAGCGCCCTCAAAGCGCAGGCGGGTCAGCCCGGCATTCGCCACCTCGATGCGATAGGCATGTTCCAGCGGCACATGCAGGGCCCAGGCAAACGCCATACGAATCACCCCTGCATGTCCAACCAGCAGCACGTGCTGCCCCGGATACCGGGTTAGCACGGCATCCAGTGCGGCGGCCACGCGCGCATAAAATTCGGCCAGCGGTTCCGCCCCTTGCGGGCGCGCATTCACGGGATCGTGCTTGAAGCGTTCAATCGCGCCCGGCGTCACCTGCTCGATCTCGCCAGCCGACCGGCCTTCCCACCCACCGAATCCCACTTCCGCCAAGCGCTCGTCCAGTGCCAGCAACAGGCCGTGGCGCTCGGCAAGGGCTTCGGCAAAAGCACGGCAGCGCTGCAAGGGTGACGACACGATGCGGGTCCACGGTACGGCATCGCCCACTGCGGCATACATTTGTGCCCAGCCTTTCTCCGACAGCGGGTCGTCGATCTGTCCGCGATATTTGCGCCCACCGACCGGCTCGCCGTGGCGCAGCAAATCCAGCGTGGTGGTCACGCCAGCATCACCAGGTTGTCGCGATGGACCATCTCCGGCTCGTCCATGTAACCCAGCTCGGCCACGATCGCACTGCTCGGTTTGCCGGCAATGCGACGCGCTTCGCCGGCGCTGTAATTGGACAGACCGCGCGCGATCTCGTGACCGTTCATATCGACGATCGCCACCACTTCGCCGCGTTCGAATTCGCCGGTGATGCCTTTCACCCCAACCGGCAACAGGCTCTTGTGGCCTTCGCACAGCGCCCGTACCGCGCCGTCGTCGAGCACCACACTGCCGCGCAGCTGCAGATGGTCGGCCAGCCATTGGCGCCGCGCGGCAAGCGGCGCCTGCCGCGCCACCAGCTGGGTGCCGATCCCCTCGCCCGCTGCCAGCCGCAGCAGTACCTGGTCCTCGCGCCCGCTGCAGATCACCGTATGCGCGCCGCTGCGTGCCGCGCGCTTGGCCGCAAGAATCTTGGTCAGCATGCCGCCGGTGCCGACGCTGCTGCCCGCCCCGTCCGCCATGCGTTCGAGATCGGGATCGCCGGCATAGGCATTCATCACCAACGTAGCGTCGGAATTCTTGCGCGGATCGGCGGTATAAAGGCCAGGCTGGTCGGTCAGGATGACCAGGCAGTCGGCTTCGATGAGATTGGTCACCAGCGCGCCGAGTGTGTCGTTGTCGCCCAGGCGGATTTCGTCGGTGGCGACCGTGTCGTTCTCGTTGATGATCGGCACCACCCTGAGCTCCAGCAGCGTGCGCAGAGTCGAGCGTGCGTTGAGGTAGCGCGTGCGATCTACCAGGTCTTCATGGGTGAGCAGCACCTGGGCCGCATGGAGATCGTGCGTGCGAAAGATCGATTCGTAAGCCTGCACCAGGCCCATCTGCCCCACGGCAGCAGCGGCCTGTAATTCGTTGACGGCTTTGGGACGCTTCTTCCAGCCCAGTCGCGCAATGCCCTCCGCAATCGCACCCGAGGACACCAGCACCACTTCCTTGCCCTGCGTGGTCAGCGCAGCGATCTGCCCGGCCCAGCGCGACAGCGCGGCGTGGTCGAGCCCGCGTCCGTCGGCGGTGACCAGGCTGGAGCCAACCTTGACGACGATGCGCTGCGCGTGTTTCACCACGGACTGCATCAGTGCGTCCTGCGCCGCAGTCTCTCCACAGCCTCCTTGGCGGTGCGCACATTGATGCCGTCGGGACAGAAATAATCCTCGTACAGGGCCTTGTGATATGACAGCAACGAACGCATCCGGATCGGTTCCCACTGGGCGTTGCGAGCCCTTGACCAGCTGCCGTCATCATGGCCGTAGGCGTACAGGCGGCGATCGCCGGTTTCGCAACGCAGGCCTTCGTACGAAACGTTTTTTGCGCCTCCCGCAGCGTCGATCACCACGGTGTAGCGCACCACCTTGTCGGCACCGACACTGATGGAATCGGCGTCGATAAAGAATTTGTTGCGGGTCGCCGACGACACATCGAACGGAATGAGGTTGCCGGGCTTCGGATAGGGCGGCAACTGGGCCGCCACTTCGACCCAGGGTTTGTCCTGTTCGAACTCGTGATCGAAATCCCCCCATTCGGCATGGGCGGCAAAAGGCAGGCACAGGAGCAGGGCAAGCAGGATTTTCATGTCCGGCATTTTATTGCTTCGCCAGCGGGATGTCTTCAAGAAAGATGCCGCCGTCGCGACGATAGACGGGTACGTGGCTGGGATCAGCCGGACGGTTCGCGAATCCGTTCGGCGGCGGCGTGACGGCACCGGGTTTCTCGAATCCATCCCACTTCATTCGGAGACCGGATTCACACCCTATTGAGAAACGACAGCTAACCCCAACGCGAGAACGCCGGCTTCACATGGCGCGAATGAATACGTTTGCATGACCGGTTGCGCACGTTCCCCGCAAAGGGCCGGCCTGCACTGGGATACAATCCTGCACACCTCAAACGCTTCCAGCAACGCACGAGATGTTACCTCCCGTACTCAAACGTTACGCTTGGCTCTCCATCGCGGCGGCTCTTGCCACCATTCTGCTCAAGGGCTGGGCCTGGTGGCTGACCGGCTCGGTCGGCATGCTGTCCGACGCGCTCGAATCCTTCGTCAATTTGGCCGGGGCGATGATGGCACTCGCCATGCTCTCTCTGGCCTCCCAGCCACCCGACGACAATCATGCGCACGGGCACGGCAAGGCGGAATACTTCTCCAGCGCATTCGAAGGCCTCCTGATTTTTCTTGCCGCGGCCGGCATCGCGTATAGCGCTATCGAACGCCTGCTCAATCCGCAACCGCTCGAAACAGTGGGAATCGGCCTCGCGGTTTCGGTTGTCGCGTCGATCGTCAACCTGATCACGTCGCGCATCCTGATGGGGGTCGGCCGCAAATACAAATCCGTCGCCCTGGAAGCCGATGCCCATCACCTGCTCACCGACGTCTGGACTTCGGCGGGCGTCATCGTGGGCGTCGGGCTGGTCTGGGCGACCGGTTGGCTCTGGCTCGACCCAGTGATCGCATTGCTGGTGGCCTTGAACATCGTTTGGACCGGATGGCAACTGCTGCAGCGCTCCGCCGACGGCCTGATGGATGTTTCCATTCCGGAAACGGACATCGGGGCGATCGAAGACATCCTGGATCGCTATCGCCAGCAGGGGCTGGATTTCCATGCTCTGCGCACGCGCCAGGCCGGTAGCCGCTCCTTCATTTCCTTCCATCTGCTGGTGCCGGGGACGTGGTCGGTCCAGCAAGGGCATGACTGGTCGGAGCGCATCGAGGCCGACATCCGCCAAGCCATCTCCTACGCCCACATCACTACGCACCTGGAACCGAAGGAAGATCCCATTTCCCTGGCCGACCAGCAGCTCGATCGCTGACACGAGCCCTGCTGTGGTGGTCGAATGGCCGCACCTCGTCCACTCGATGACGCATTCAAGTCCCGGTCATCGTCGCCCTGGCCTGCACCAGGTGGCCCGCCTGATAATCGGCAAAGGCCTGCTCGATCTCGGTGCGGGTATTCATGACGAACGGTCCATGCTGCACCACCGGCTCACCGATCGGCCGGCCTGCTACCAGGATTAAGCGTGCGCCGACGGCTCCGGCCTGGATAGCCACCGTGTCACCAGATCCGAGCACTGCCAGGGCATGCGTCGCCAGGTTCTCGCCGGCCAGACGCGCACTACCCTCGAAGACATAGATGAAAGCAGTGTGCGTGTCGCCCAACGGCAGGCTGAAGTGCGCATCGGCCTCAAGAGCCACGTCTAGGTAGTGAACATCGGTAGCCGGATCGTCGATGACACCGCGCGTAGCGTTGAATTCGCCGGCAAGCACGCGCACACGAGCACCGTCCGAAACACCCTCCGGTATGGCCGCTGCGGAAAATTCCTGATAGGCCGGTGCCGACATTTTTTCGCGTGCCGGCAGGTTGATCCATAACTGAAAACCGCGCATCAGGCCGTTGGTCTGCTGTGGCATCTCGGAGTGGATGACGCCACTAGCCGCTTTCATCCATTGCACGCCGCCGGCCTTGAGATCGCCCCGGTTGCCCATGCTGTCGCGATGCTCCATGTGACCGTCGAGCATGTAGGTGAAGGTGATGAAGCCGCGGTGCGGATGGTCCGGAAACCCGGCAATGTATTCGTCCGGATTGTCGCTACTGAAGTGGTCAAGCATCAGGAAGGGATCGAGGTTCCGTAGCGCGGGCGTACCGAGGCTGCGGCGAACCGTCACCCCCGCACCCTCAGTGACCTCTAAGGCTGGAACGAGCTGGCGTAGGGGGCGCGAACTCATGTTCGAAGCAGGATCCCGGTTGATTGAGAGCCTGCCCGTCTGGCAGGGCCGATTTCATTCTCCAAGACCGCGCGTCAGGTATCTCGGTAGATGAAATCCCGCTTGAACTGATAGTTCGGCTGGGTGCCGGCGACGGACTTGCCTGCCAACACCTGCCACAGTTCCATCCAGCCTTTGTCGAAGGCATAGGCCGAGCCTGCCATGTAGATGCGCCAGATGCGATATTTCTGCTCGCCGATCAGGCGACGAGCCTCGTCGGCGTGCGTCTCCAGCCGGGTCACCCAGTGCCATAGCGTCTTGCCGTAATGGGCTCGCAGGTTCTCGGCATCCAGACATTCGAGGCCGCTGCTCGCTGCGGTGCGCAGCACGTCGGAGGCATGCACCAGTTCGCCACCCGGAAAGACATAGTCCTCGATGAACTCGGAAATGCCGCCGCCCAGCCCGCTGACCTCGGGCTCAGATGTGGTGATGCCATGGTTGAGCACCAGCCCGCCCGGCTTCAGCAATGCATGGATTTTGTCGAAATAGGTGCGCAGATTGGGGCGGCCGACATGCTCGAACATGCCGACGCTGGCGATCTTGTCGTAGCCGTCATGCTCAGTTACGTCGCGGTAATCCATCCGTCGTATCTCGACTCGACCGACCAGGCCGCGTTCGACGATCTGCTCGCTGACATACGCATGCTGGTCGTCCGACAGAGTGATGCCGACCGCTCGCACGCCGTAGCGCTCGGCTGCATGCAGGATCAGCCCACCCCAGCCGCAGCCAATATCGAGAAACTGCTCGTCCGGCTTGAGATCGAGTTTGCGGCAGATGTGGTCGAGCTTGGCTTCCTGTGCAGCATCGAGTCCCATTTCTGGCGTCCTGAAATAGGCGCAGGAATAGACGCGTCGCTTATCCAGCCACAAGCCATAAAATTCATTGGAGACGTCATAGTGGTACTGGATGTTCTTGCGATCCTTGGTGCGCGTATGGCGCCACCATTTCCAGCCGTCCGATCCGTTTTTCGACGAAGCGTCGCCAGCGTTGCACAGGCGATCGCCGAGCGTGAGGATATCGCGGGCATCGCCTTCCAGATCAAGCTCACCCTCAACATAGGCTCTGGCCAGCGCGCCGAGGCTGGGGTTGGCTATCGCCTTGAGGCTGGCCGCCTTGTGGAGCCGTACCCGCACCGCAGCATCGATAAGCGTGCCGACCTGCTCGCCATTCCACAATTCAACGACGAACGGCAGACCCGATGTCTCCACCCGCCGCCGCACCTGATGAACCAGCAATTGATCCAGCATGACACCTCCTCAAAGACGACGAATGGCGGCAGGTTGTCGTATTTGTTTGCCCGCCTGACTTTGACTTTAGGACAAATCGATCACCAGCGCAGCACGAATGTTCTCCGCCAGCGTCATGGCGTCCACGCGATAGGCATCGAGATCAATGCCCATGCGTATGGCCACGCCCGACTTGGCGGCGGCAATCGAGGTGGCATCAAGCTCGAAACGCAGAAAGTGCACAGCCGAGGTCTTTTCCTCGTTCTCGCGCTCCATGTCTTCGTCGGCAATCGCAAAGACCCTGGATTGGTCAGCCACCTGTACCCATACGCGGTCCTCGATGCCCTTCAGATTTTCCAGTGCAATCTTGCGCGCATCCGGATCGGAATACTGGATCATCATCGTGGCCTTCCAGTTGGTGCCGTCCGGAACCAGCGGGTTGTAGGCATCGAGCTCGTCCTGGATGCCGGCTTCTTCGAAAGTGCGCTCGGTGCGCAGCATTTCCTGAATCTGGTAGCGCATGGTCTTCTCATCCTCGAAAATCAGGGTGACGTGGTCGCCCAGTTCGACCATGCGATTCTTCTTGTGTGCCATGATTTCGGCGCGCAGCGCCGGGCGTACCTTGGTATAGGTTTCCAGAGGCATGAGACTTTCGCGAGTAATGTGCGACATGTTGTTTTCTCCTTGCTGATAACGTTTCATTCCAGGCCATAGGCGATGCGCAGCAGCGTGATCGGATGCTGCTTCTGCGCGGTGGAATCGCCCATTCCCTGCAGGATGTGGCGCGCGGCGATCGCGCAGTCCGAACTCACGTAATCGGCTTGCGGCTCGGCCATCTGGCGGAACACCGGCTTGCCGATCTTCATCGATTTGTCGAAGTATTCGGTCTTCACACCCCAGGTGCCGTCATGGCCCGAGCAGCGCTCGACCAGCGTCACCTCGGCGCCCGCCAGCTGCAGCGCGTCGCGCGTCTTGTTGCCGATATTCTGCACCCGCTGGTGGCACGGCACGTGGTAAGCCACCTTGCCGAGCGGTGCAGTGAAGTCGGTCTTCAGCAGGCCGTCGACGTTGCGCGCCATCAGGTATTCGAACGGATCCCACATCGCTTCCTTCACCGCCTGCACGTCGGCGTCGTGCGGGAACATCAGAGGCAGTTCCTGCTTGTACATCAGCGTGCACGAAGGCACTGCGGTCAGGATCGCATAACCGTCGCGGGCAAGCTTCGCCAGATACGGAATATTCGTTTCCTTGAGCTTTTCGACGGCATCAAGGTTGCCCAGTTCCAGCTTGGGCATGCCGCAACAGGCTTCCTTCTCAACCAGTACGGTGGGAATTTCGTTGTGCGCCAGAAGTTTCAGCAGGTCATGGCCGATACCGGGCTCGTTGTAGTTCACGTAACAGGTTGCGTAGATCGCCACCTTGCCGGGGGTTTTCTCGCCCGCCTTGACCGCGAAATCGCTGCGTGGCTTCGCGGTGGAACGGAACTTGGCACTGTTGTATTCGGGCAGGACACGGTCGTGATGAATGTGCAGCACGCTGTCAACCAGTTTGCGGATCGGCGGGTTCTTCAGGCTGGCGTTGACCACCTGGACCACCACCGGAATCGACGCGAGCTTGCCCATCGCGTCGGTGCTGGACAGCAGCTTGTCACGGAACGTCGCGCCGCCCTTCTTGAACTTGAGTGCCTTGGCACGCAGCATGACGTGTGGAAAGTCGATGTTCCACGGATGCGGCGGCACGTAGGGGCATTTGGTCATGTAGCAGAGATCGCACAGATAGCACTCGTCGACCACCTTCATGTAGTCGGCCTTGGCAACCCCGTCCACTTCCATCGTCGAGGACTCGTCCACCAGATCGAACAGCGTTGGAAACGCGGTGCACAATGACACGCAGCGACGGCAGCCATGGCAAGCGTCGAAGACACGCTCCATCTCGTGATTGAGCTTGTCCTCGTTGTAGAAATCCGGATTTTTCCAGTCAAGTGGATGACGGGTGGGGGCTTCGAGGTTGCCTTCGCGTATGCTCATGCGAACTCCAGTAATCTTGGTATCGAGAAATCTGTATGCCCGAATGGGCGCAAGTACCCAAGAGGTATAAATACCCAGAGGGCACAAGCAAAAGAAAAAAAGCGGGCCGAACCCGACCCGCTTTTTACCCGGCCAGAATTATGCGCCGAGCGTATCCAGGGTCCTCTGGAACTTGTTGGCGTGCGAGCGCTCAGCCTTGGCCAAGGTCTCGAACCAGTCGGCGATTTCGTCGAAACCTTCAGCACGTGCATCCTTGGCCATGCCGGGATACATGTCGGTGTATTCGTGGGTCTCACCCGCAACCGCGGTCTTCAGGTTGTCGGCGGTAGGGCCGAAAGGCATACCGGTGGCAGGATCGCCACACTTTTCCAGATATTCCAGATGGCCGTGCGCATGGCCGGTCTCGCCTTCTGCGGTGGAGCGGAACACGGCGGCGACGTCGTTATAACCTTCCACGTCGGCTTTGGCTGCGAAGTAAAGGTAACGGCGGTTGGCCTGCGATTCGCCAGCAAATGCGGCTTTCAGATGTTCTTCAGTTTTCGAGCCTTTGAGTTGCATAACCTGATCTCCTTGATTGACATAGATATGCTTTGCAGCACTGAAACTTCCACTCCGCAAACAAGCCCTGCTACTTCCATGTATAGCAGGTCAGTTGGCGGATGAAATCCGGTTATTAGACTAAGTCTAATACCTGAACGTAGTATAAACCTGTTACGATGACGCTGTCAATTATCGGGTAGCGCGTGGGTGTGGCCGCTTGAGCGGCTTTACAGTCAGTCCTATCCCCTGCGAGTACACTTCTTTGCCTGACGGAGAACACCATGAGCTTTGATAAAACCAGGACTGACGCTGAATGGCGCGCCGAATTGAGCCCCGAGCAATACCGCATCCTGCGCGAGCACGGGACCGAACAGGCGTTCACTGGACAATACTGGGACCATCACGAAACAGGCGAATACCGTTGTGCCGCCTGTGGCGAACCCCTGTTTTCGTCGGCGACCAAGTTCGACTCGCGTACCGGTTGGCCCAGTTTTTACCAGGCCCTCAACGTCGACGCGGTAGCCGAAAAAGTGGATACCAGCCACGGCATGGAACGCGCCGAGGCACTGTGTCGCCACTGCGGTTCGCATCTTGGCCACGTTTTTCCCGACGGTCCCGCCCCCACCGGCACGCGCTACTGCATCAACTCGGCGTCACTGGCATTCCATAAAAATCAGGATTGAGCTTTGCATATTTTTGACGCCCGGATTGCGGCAATCACCCCCGCCACGCCCAGCATTCGCACGCTGAGGCTGGCCATTCCCGATACTAGCTTCCGGTTTTTACCAGGACAATGGGTGGATCTTGGCATCGATATCGACGGCGCGGCCTACACGTCCGGCTATTCCATCACCACCTCGCCCATCCATCAGGGCACGATCGACCTGGCCATCAAGACCAGCGCACGGCATCCGGTCGCGCGCTGGGTACACGAATGCGCCCGCGTCGGCGACCCTGTGCGCGTGAGTCAGGGACAGGGGCCGTTCGTCTACCTGCCCGAAATGAGTGACAACGTAGTGCTGATCGGCGGTGGCGTCGGCGTCACGCCGCTACTGTCCATCTTCCGCCATGTGCGCGATGCGGCTTTGTCGACCTGCGTACATCTCCTCTACAGCGTGTCGGAGAGCCGCGAAATTCTGTTCCGCGACGAACTCAAGGCGGCGGACCGCACGCACGACAATCTGTACGTGGGGATCACCGTGACCCAGCCCGATCCTTACTGGAACGGCCTCACCGGTCGTATCGACCCGGTCAAGCTGCATGCGCTCGAGGTGCCGGACGACACACTCTATTACCTATGCGGTCCCAAGGGCATGGTCGAGGACATGAGCACCCTGCTGCATGATCTGGGCGTGTCAATGAACCGCATTATTTTCGAAAAGTGGTGGTAGGCGGTAGGTCGATTCGACCATTAACCCCATTCCCTGTTCTGTGTATGTTCATCCTTTGATTCGACCGGAGAATTCCCATGCGCACGCTGTCCCTGCTTGCTGCTCTTGTTTTCAGTACCTCGGCGATAGCCGGACCTAATGACGTCGTCCGCCCCTACCCGCCGCAACAGGTCGCGACAGGTATCTACGTCATCCATGGCCCGCAAGGCGTGCCATCGGTAGCCAACGAGAGTTTCATGAACAACCCGGCCTGGGTCGTCACGAACGAAGGTATCGTGGTGATCGATCCGGGCTCCAGCGTGCAGGCTGGCCGCATGGTGGTGGCGCAGATCCGCAAGACGACCGACAAACCGGTCACTCACGTATTTGCCACGCATGTCCACGGCGACCACTGGCTCGGCAACCAGGCGATCCTGGAAGCCTGGCCCAAGGCCACGTTCATCGCCCACCCCGACATGATCAAGCTGGCCAGGGACGGCGCCGGTGCGTTCTGGATCAAGCTGATGTCGGACATGACCAACGGCTATACCGACGGCACCCGCGCCGAGATTCCCACCGTCGAGGCAGCCGACGGCCAGGCGTTCAAAATTGGTGGCAAGACCTTCCGCATCCACTCGTCGACCGACGCACACAGCAAGACTGACCTGATGATCGAGATAGTGGAAGACCGCATCCTGTTCACCGCAGACAACGTGTTGAACAGCCAGGTAATGAACTTGCGCGATGGCACCTTCAAGGGCGTGATGAAGGCCACCGATCGTGCACTGGCGCTCAACATGGCGCTCTACGTGCCGGGCCACGGCAAGACCGACAACCGAAAATTTGTCGAAGACCAGAAGGCCTGGTTTGCCACGTTGATGTCCGAAGTGCGGCGCATGTACGACGAAGGCAAGAGCGACTACGAAATGAAGCCGGCCATCGCTGAAAAGCTCAAGGCTTACCAGGACTGGGCGGAGTGGGACACCAACCTGGGGCAGCAGATCAGCCTGGCGATTCTTGAAATAGAGCAGGAATAAAATCGGGCTGCCGCGTAGCGAAAATACGCTCAGTCTCCCAGTCGGGACACGCTGGCGGCGTGTCCCGACTGCCATTCGCCATCGAGGCCGATCCATTCGACGCGATCACCGAGCATGCGAACGACGCCTGGCCGGCGATTGTTTCCGGTATCGGAAAACTCGAAGCGATAGTCGCGCTGGAATTGCAACTGACCACTGCTGTTGCGCGCCAGACGAGTCCGGCTCAGCGCCACGCTGTCGTCAAGGAACTGTACCCCCGCCTCGCCGCAGGTGCGACGCCCTACGGCAATGGCCTGTTCACGCACATGCATGCCGGCATACCAGTACCAGCCGGCCACGCCCAACAGTCCCAGCAGCAGGATCTCCCAGCTCACTGCCCGGGGCTATCGGGTTTGATCGGGGTACGGAACAACGCCGCCACCTGTTTCTTGGATGACGACCGGGTCAGCGCGGGAGGCGCATCCGAAGACGGCGACTCACTCGGCACATACGGCGCATCGAACAGGGTATCGCGCGGGGCAACAGGCTTGCTGCGCGGTGTGCTGCGTTCACGTTCGCCATCCCGATCCGGCCGCGGCGAACGTGGCTGGAAGGCGGGCACATCAGCCGCACCCGGCTCGAAGCCGGGAACGATCACCGGCACAAGCGTGCTGCCAATGAGTTTTTCGATGTCGCGGAGATAACGGGTTTCCGATTCGCTCACCAGCGAGATCGCCTCGCCCAGCGCGCCGGCACGGCCGGTACGGCCGATGCGATGCACGTAGTCCTCGGCGTTGTGCGGCAGGTCGTAGTTGACGACGAAAGGCAGCGCCTCGATGTCAAGGCCGCGTGCGGCGACGTCAGTGGCGACCAGCACGCGGATGGTGCCGGCCTTGAATGCGTCGAGCGCCTTGATGCGTTCCTGCTGGCTTTTGTCACCGTGGATGGCATCGGCATGGATGCCGGCTTTGTTGAGTTCGTTGGCAAGCCGGTTGCAGCCCAGCTTCGTTCCGGTGAATACCAGCACCTGCCTCAGGTCGCGGCTCTTGATCAGGTGCGTGAGCAGTTGGCGCTTGCGTTCGTGGTGTACCGGGTGGACCACTTGGGTGACCGTCACGGCCGTGGTGGTGCCGGCGACCTCGATGAAGGTCGGGGAGTTGAGGATGCTGTCAGCCAGCCTGCGGATTTCCTCGGGAAACGTGGCCGAGAACATCATGTTCACCCGCTGCACCGGCAACAAGGCAACGATGCGCTTGAGGTCGGGCATGAAGCCCATGTCAAGCATGCGGTCGGCCTCGTCGAGCACCAGGGTGTTGACCTGATTCAACATCAGCGTCTTGTTCTGCACGTGGTCGAGCAGACGGCCGGGGGTTGCCACCAGAATTTCCACGCCGGCTTTCAGGATTGGGATCTGGGTGTTGATGTTGACCCCGCCATAGACCACCAGCGAGCGCAGCGGCACATGCTTGGTATAGGCCTGCACGCTCTCCTCGACCTGGATCGCAAGCTCGCGGGTGGGGGTGAGGATCAGTGCGCGGATCGGATGTTTGGCCGGCGACGTGCCGCTGTTGGCGAACGGCAGCAGTCGCTGGATCAGCGGCAGCGCAAACGCTGCGGTCTTGCCGGTGCCGGTTTGCGCGGCGCCGAGAATGTCGCCGCCGTGTAGCGCCAGCGGAATCACCTGTTCCTGAATCGGCGTCGGTGTCGCGTAACCCATTTCGTCAAGGGCACGCAGGATATCGGGGGCAAGCCCGAGTTCAGCAAAAGTCGTCAAAATCTGTCTGCTCCGGTTCAGTTAAATTCTGGCCGGTTAAATCCGGATCCAGTCGAAACCCGCCGTCTGACAGGCCACGCGCACGTCCTCATCCGCGCAAGCCAGCACCTGGGCCAGCGCGCGCTGCGCCAGGACGTCCGTGTTGTTCTTGCGCGAGACGTGTGCGGCCATCACACATTGCAGCTTGTCGTGCTTCAGCCTGGCCAGCAAGGCAGCCGACTGGCCGTTTTCCAGATGGCCGAATCGCCCGCCTACGCGGCGCTTGAGGCTCACGGGATACGGTCCATTTTCCAGCATCGCTGCGTCGTGATTGCATTCCAGCACCAGCGCATCGACGCCATCCAGCATCGCCTCGATGTGCAGCGTGATGCAACCGGTATCTGTCAGCACGCCCAGCCGACGGTTGCCATCGCCGAACACATACTGCACCGGTTCGCGCGCATCGTGCGGCACGGGAAACGGCTGAATCTCCAGATCGTCCACCGCAAACGGCGCATGGCTGTCGATCACCTGAACCGCCACGCCGTCGAGACCCTGCGCCATCGCCAGCGTGCCGGCAGTCAGCCACACTGGCAGCCCGTGCTTGCGCGCCAGCCGCCCCACCCCACCGATATGGTCGCTGTGCTCATGCGTCACGACGATACCGGCCAGATCGGCAGGCTGCAATCCGAGTCGGGCGAGCCTCGCCACGCTGTCGGCCAGCCCGAAACCGCAGTCCATCAGTACCCGGGTGGAACCGGCCTCGACCAGAAGGCCGTTGCCTTCGCTGCCACTACCCAGGCTGGCGAACCGCATTACCCCCGTACCCGCATCACTTAAGTTCCTGATGCAGTAGCTTGATGATGCGGTTCTGCGTCGCGGCATCGGCCGCTTTGCCGTCGGTGCCGGTGACATCCACCCGGCTCTTCTCGCCCACCTCGCTGACCACGATCTGCAGTTGCGGCGAGGTCTGCGACTTCTTGCTGCGCCAGAAGGCAAACTTGGCGAACAGGCCATCGTCGCGCTTGCTGGCGTTGTCGATCTCGGGATCGATGTAGCGCACGTAGTAGATACCTTTGGAGCGATCGCGGTCTTCCACGGCAAAGCCGACGCGGTCGAGCGCCAGGCCAACGCGACGCCAGGCGCGGTCGAATCCTTCGTCCATTTCCAGCACCGGTGCGCCGGCTTGCTGGACGATGCGTGCCATTTCCGGCGTCTGCTGTTTGGCCAGCATCGCGTCGGCACGGCTTTTCTCCACACCGAAGCGCAGCATCAGGCGACTCAGCATTTCGGCCTCGAGTCCGGGATCAGGCTGGCGCGGCTCCCAGACAGTCTTGTCCTTGCCCTCGGTGGCGTAGACTTCCTTCATGCCGCGGTGGCTGATGTAGATCTCGGTGCCGCCGTCCTTGCCGGTTTCGATCCGCGTGCGGAACTTGTCGCGCTCGGCGGTGGAATACAGACCATCGAGCACCTTGCCGAGCGTGCGGCGAATCACGTCCTGCGGGATCTTGGCCCGGTTTTCTGCCCAGTCGGTCTCCATGATGCCGGTTTCGGGCGATTCCTTGTTGATGATGAAACCGTTTTCCTGCCAGAAGTCCTTGAGGACCGGCCAGACCTGTTGCGGGGTCGCTTTCACCACCAGCCAGCGCTCGTTGCCGGCGCGTTCGATACGGGCTTTCTCCTCGGTGGGCAGCAGGGTCTGCGCGCTGCTCGGCGTCTCCTTGCGATCCTGGCTGTAGGCCGACAGGGTGGCGGACCCGCTACCCTGGCTATCGGGGATCGCGTAGCGGTTATCCGCAGCCGGCGCCACGAGATCGGGGGGCAATTCCAGCGTCGGAAGCTTGCCGGCCGATTTGTAATCGATCTTTTTGGATTCCACGATGCCGCAACCCGACAAGGCCACGGCAACCATCAAAAACAGGGGCAATAAACGCATATTAAAGTGTGTCCTAAACGGAAGGCTTGGTTCAAAGTGACACGGCGCATCGCGCCATGCTAGATCAATCGGGCGTGACGCATCGCGTCGCGTACCGTGTCGTGCAGGCCGGCTGACAGCGGGGTCAGAGGCAGGCGCAGAGCGTGCGAAATCAATCCCAGTTCCGCACAGGCCCACTTGACCGGAATCGGATTGGCCTCGACGAACAACTTGCTGTGCAGAGGCAGCAGCGAATCATTGAGTTCGCGCGCGCGCGCCAGGTTCCCGGCGCAGGCCGCGGAGCACATCTCGTTCATCAGCCTGGGCGCGACGTTGGCGGTTACCGAAATCACACCGTGGCCGCCAAGCAGCATGAAAGGCAGCGCCGTCGCGTCGTCGCCGGTATACAGCAAAAAATCTCCGGGTGCGCGACGCAGCAGGTCGGCCGCGCGTTCCAGGCTGCCGGTCGCATCCTTGATGCCA
>CAJDWX010000020.1_pt1 | contig 18516 bp, 18 predicted proteins | sample 7391741 | NCBI WGS metagenome assembly CAJDWX01 (sample SAMEA7055741, study PRJEB34461) | soil metagenome | biome: terrestrial ecosystem; feature: Peninsula; material: soil | place: Antarctica | collected 2016
CTGCTCCGAATAACGCTGTTCCTGATAACCCTGGCCCGGATTTTACATCGCTTGTCCACCTTGCCCGGCTTTACGCTCGCCGTCCTGTTGCTGACCACCGGTTCCGCGGTTGCGGACGGGCTCGTGCTGAAAAAGGACGTCGAACTGAAAGGCGCGGCGGCAGCGGGTAAGGAAGGACCGCTGTTCCTCACCGCGAACAAGATCGAATCGACCGCCGCGGACGTCGTCGTCGCCAGCGGCAAGGTGGAAGCCCGTCGGGCCGGGTTGAATTTCTTCGCCGACTGGCTGCGCTACGACATCGCGCAGAGCCAGGTGCAGGCTCGTGGCGGCGTGCGAGTGGAGCAGACGGCCATGGTTGTGACCGGCGATTCACTGCTGTTCAACCTCGATGATTACAGCGGCGAACTTACCCAGCCGGTGTACCGGTTCACAACGCAACCTAGACACGAAAAAGCCAACTCCAACGGTGCGGCCACCCAAAGCAGCCCGTCGGCAGGCATCGCGTCGACCGGACGGGGTAGCGCCAGCCATATCGATTTCATCAACGAAAACCAGTGCAGCAACGTCTCGCTTCACTTCCTTGGTGTACCGATCCTCTATACCCCGTGGATGAATTTCCCGCTCAACGATGCACGTAAGACGGGCATTCTCGCGCCGACTTTCGGCACCACCGAGCGCAGCGGTATCGACATCCTGGCACCCTATTACCTCAATCTCGCCCCCAACTACGATGCCACGCTGTATCCACGTCTGTTGTCCAGGCGCGGTGTGCAACTGGGTGGCGAATTCCGCTATCTGCTGAATGACGCCCATGGCGTGAACCGCCTGGAATACCTGCCCAACGACAACGTCGCAGGGCGTTCGCGCTGGAGTGCTGCGCTGAACAACATCTACCGCCTGAACGACACCACCGAGGTCGGTATGCTGTTCAACCGTGTGTCCGACGACGATTATTTCCGCGATCTTTCCAACCTGCTGGCCGTCACCTCGCTCACCCACCTCGATCGCCAAGTCTGGCTGAGCACCCAGCACGCCAACTGGAACGCGAGCATTCGTGCGCAAAGCTACCAGACCCTGCAGGATTCCACCTCCTCCACTCCCATTGCCGAGCCTTATGAACTGATGCCGCAGGCTCGCCTGGGCATCGCGAAAACATTCGGCAACGGGCTGGAATTCAAGATGGACAACGAAGCCACTCGTTTCGCCCATCCCACCCTGGTCGAAGGTACGCGGGTGCTGGCCTACCCGACGCTGCGAATGCCGCTCACCAACTCGTTTGGGTTCCTCACGCCGCAGATCGGCTGGCACAGCACTTATTACGCGCTGGACAATACGACAGCCTACCCGCAACACATCAGCCGCAGCCTGCCCATAGCCAGCCTCGACAGCGGCGTGACCTTCGATCGCCCCTTCCATTTCTCCGGACAGGACTACACGCAGACGCTGGAACCGCGTGCCTATTACGTCTACGCGCCGTACCGTAATCAGGACGATATTCCGGTATTTGACACCGCGCTGCTGGATTTCAGCTATGCGCAGATGTTCACCGAGAATCAGTACATCGGCGGCGACCGCGTCAACGATGCCAACCAGTTGACGGTGGCCGTCACCAGCCGGTTTGTCGAAGCAGCCAGCGGGCTGGAACGGCTGCAGATTACGCTCGGACAGCGCTTTTACTTCAGTGACCAACTGGTCACCCTGCCCGGCATCGCGCCACGCACCAGCAGCACTACCGACCTGCTTGCTGCCATCAGCGGCCAGGTGACGCGCAACTGGCGCATCAATACCGCCTGGCAGTTCGACACCCAGAACGGCACGACCATCCGCGAGAACCTCGGCGCCTCCTATCGCCCCGGCCCCGGTCGCGTGGTGAACCTGGGCTACCGCTTCATTGATCAGACCACGGAACAGGTCGACCTGTCCGCACAGTGGCCGCTCACCCGGCGCTTGTACGGCATGTTCCGCTACAACTATTCCTTCAGGGACGACAAACTGGTCGAAGGCCTGGCCGGGTTTGAATACAATGCCGGATGCTGGGCGCTGCGCGCGGTTCTGCAGCGCCTGGCCACCAAGGAAAACCAGTCTACCGATGCGTTGTTCTTCCAGCTCGAGTTGAACGGAATGGGGCGCATCGGCTCCAATCCGCTCGACGTTTTGAAACATAGTGTTCCCGGATACAGGCCTAGCAATGAAATTATTCAAACGCCCTGAATGGCGCCGCCCGCACTGGGTTCTGGCGCTGCTGATCGCTCTGTCGATCCTGTCGCCGGCCGCCCATGCCGCCGTGCAGGAGCTCGATCACATCGTGGCCGTCGTCAACGACGAGGTCATCACGCAACAGGAGCTCACCCGGCGCTACGACGAAGTCGTGCAGAACCTGACGCAGCGAAACACCCCGCTACCGCCGCGTGATGTGCTGGAGAAACAGCTACTCGAGCGCATGGTCACCGAGCTTGCGCTACAGCAGCACGCCCGCGCCACCGGTATTCGCGTCGACCCGACCCAGGTTGAACGCGCCCTGCAGCGCATTGCCGCACAGAACAAACTGGACATAGCCGGGCTGCAGGCTGCGCTGGAAAAGAACGGGCAAAGCCTCGACAGCATGCGCAACACCATCCGCAACGAACTGCTCATCGCGCGCGCCCGCGAACGCGATGTCGACAATCGCATCTCCGTCAGCGACGCCGAAATCGAAGGCTACCTGCAGACGCAGGCCCAGCAGGGTGTGGAAACGGAGTACAACTTTGCCCACATCCTGGTGACCGTGCCGGAAAATGCCTCTCCCGAGCAGATCCAGGCGCGCCATGCGCGTGCCGAGGACGTCGCCGCCCAGCTTGCCCAGGGTGCCGATTTCGCGCAGCTTTCGGCCAGTTATTCCGATGCATCCAACGCAATGCAGGGCGGCGAATTCGGCTGGCGCGCCAGCGGCAAGATCCCGACCCTGTTTGCCGACGCGCTGAAATCGATGCAGCCGGGCCAGATCAGCCCGATCCTGCGAAGCAGCAACGGCTTTCACATCCTCAAGCTCAATGACAAGCGCGGGCTCGATGCCACACTCACCGTCACCCAGACGCATGCGCGTCACATCCTCATTAAGACCAACGAACTGACCTCTGAAACCGACGCCCGCAACCGCTTGCTGCAACTCAAGGATCGCATCGAAAATGGCGCAAAATTCGAAGACTTGGCGCGTCTGCAATCCGAAGACGCCAGTGCGTCCAAGGGGGGCGACCTCGGCTGGATCAACCCGGGCGACACTGTTCCCGAATTCGAGAAAGCGATGGATGCGCTGAAGCCCGATGAAATCAGCGACCCCGTCCAGACACCCTTCGGCTGGCACCTGATTCAGGTGCTGGAGCGCCGCAGCCAGGACGTCACGCAGGAACGCCAGACATTGCTGGCGCGCCAGGCCATCCGCGAACGCAAGGGCGAAGAGGCTTTCCAGGACTGGGTGCGCCAGATCCGCGACGCGGCCTATGTCGAAATCCGGCCTATCGACCAAGCGTCCTCGATCGAATGAAGCCATGGATTTGCCCCACCTCGCCCTGACGGCAGGCGAGCCCGCGGGAATCGGGCCCGATCTGTGTATCGCCCTATCGCAACACGCCCTGCCGTGCCGGCTGTCGGTCCTTGCCGACATCGAGGTGTTGCGCGCCCGGGCGGCCCGGCTCGGCACTACCGTCGACTTCACCAGCGGCGACGTCGTGCCGGTGCATCAGGCCGGCCGGTTGCACGTACACCAGCTCCCCACGGTCGTTCCCGTCACGCCAGGTACGCTGGACACCCGTAATAGCGCCCATGTGCTGGCCCTGCTCGACGCCGCTCTCGCTGGCTGCATGAGCGGGCTGTATCACGCCGTCGTCACTGCGCCGGTGCACAAGGGCATCATCAACGATGCCGGCTTCGCCTTCACCGGGCACACCGAATACCTGGCCGACCACAGCGGCACGCATCGGGTCGTCATGATGCTCGCTGGTGGTGGTCTGCGCGTTGCGCTGGCCACCACGCATCTGCCCTTGCGTGAAGTGGCCGACGCCATCACACCCGCCCTGCTCGATGAAGTAATCCGCATCCTGCACGCCGACCTGCAGCGCAAATTCGGCATCGCCCGGCCACGCATCGCTGTTGCCGGCCTCAATCCACACGCCGGTGAATCCGGCCACCTGGGGCGCGAGGAAATCGACATCATTGAACCGGTGCTTGAACGCCTGCGCGGCGAAGGCCTGGATCTCGTCGGTCCGCTGCCTGCCGATACCTTGTTCTCGCGCATCCGCCACGAGCCCTGCGACGCCGTGCTGGCGATGTACCACGACCAGGGCCTGCCGGTGCTCAAGTACGCCAGCTTCGGCGCCGGCGTGAACGTGACACTCGGGCTACCGTTCATCCGTACCTCGGTTGACCACGGTACCGCGCTCGATCTCGCTGGAACGGGTCGGGCGGAAGTGGGCAGTCTGATCGCCGCGATTGAAATGGCGCTGGAGATGGTGAACAGTACGCAGTAAGTAGCTATCCACTCACCCTTCACCGCTCACTACTCACCCAGATGCATACCCCTCGCAAGCGTTTCGGCCAGAACTTTCTCATCGACGACGGCATCATCCATGCCATCGTCAACACGATCCATCCGCAGCCAACCGACATCGTCGTCGAGATCGGCCCCGGTCTCGGGGCACTTACGGGGCCGCTGCTTGAACGCCTGCCGCATCTGCATGCCGTCGAACTCGACCGCGATATCGTCACGCGCCTGCAAAGACGATGGCCGACCGAGCGGCTCACCGTACACAGCTGCGACGCGCTGAAGTTTGACTTTGGACAACTGGGCGACGACCTGCGCATCGTCGGCAACCTGCCGTACAACATTTCCACACCACTGCTGTTTCACATGGTGGCGTTTTCCGCGCACATCCGTGACATGACCTTCATGCTGCAGAAAGAAGTCGTCGAGCGTATGGTCGCAACGCCCTCCACGTCCGATTACGGGCGACTATCGATCATGCTGCAGCGGCGCTTCCACCTCGAATGGCTGCTCGACGTCCCGCCCACCGCCTTCGATCCGCCACCCAAGGTCAATTCCGCCGTGGTGCGATTGATTCCCAAAGCTCCGTCCGAAATCGCAGTCCTCGACGACGTCCTGTTCGCGCGGGTTGTCGCCGCGGCATTTGCGCAGCGACGCAAAACGCTGCGAAACACGCTTGGTGCGTTCCTGAAGCCCGACGACTTTGCAGCCTTGAACATTGACGCGGGCTTGCGTGCAGAGGCGCTTCCGCTTTCTGATTACGTAGTCATTACCGAGTATCTAACCCACCGCCCTCGCGAGCCCCAACCGTCATGAAATCCCACTACTGACATTCCACGCCCATTTCATTCGTCCCTCTCGCCGTCCCGTTTTATCCAGCACAAGCCTGACCCGAATGGGCTGACCCCACATACCGGCATTGCCACCATCCTTCTTACCGGTGGCCGGAACGGCTCCTGCGCGGCCGCGGCTTCAACCTCGTCGTCCTGTCGTGCATACTTCCTCTCATGCTTTTATGGGCGACTCTATTGGTATCCTAGCGGGTACGCTGCGGGTACGATCGAACAGGAGACGATGTAACTGCCCCCAGAGGTGCAGGTTCCGTCTCATGACTCGCATCTGGAACCCACGCTGGCTACAAACCCCAAACAAAAGCCCCGTATATTCCTCTCCCCCACAATTCGTTCGAAAGAAACCACCATGGAACAACCCCTCATCGCCCTCCCCCTGCTGGCCACGCTGCTGCTCTTCACCGGTGCGGCACTCGGCGCGCACTGCCAGCTGAATCCCCGGGGCGACTTGTGGATCTTCCCGGGGCTCATCAATTGAATTCACACGCAACTTAGGAGCACGTCATGATCGAGAACCCTACTCGTTTCAAACAGGCTATGGACTTGTTCGATGCAGCTAATTCGGTCGATCCCAATCGGGACGAAGGCCAACCGAAGGAACTGCTGTACGCCCAGCGCATGTCCGACATGATCGGCCGCTTTGCGCCGCAAGCATCCGAGGCGGCGCAACTGGCGGTACGCGCCCAGCACATCCGGCGCTGGACCGTGCCGCGCAACACCTACCCGATGACCAAGGAAGGCTATCACGCCTGGCGCAGCGGGCTTTACACGTTTCACGCCGACACGGCCGGCGAGTTGATGCGCCAGGCCGGCTACGACGACGCGATGATCGAACGCGTGAAGAAAGCGGTGGGCAAGCGCGGCATCAAGGTCAACCCCGACACGCAGTTGCTGGAGGACATCGCCAATCTCGTCTTCATCGAGCATTACTTGCTGGCCTTCGCCCAGAGCAAGCCCGATTACGACGAAGCGAAATGGCTGGTCATCATCCGGCGAACCTGGGGAAAAATGTCGAAAGATGCACAGGCCTTTGCCCTGGCTGGGAAAATCAAGCTGCCAGAATCTCTTGTACCGTTGATCACCAAGGCAATCAGCCCATAAGACGGGAAAGCGCCCGCTCTTATTCGGCGATTTCTTTCACCCAGCCCGCTGTTCCCTTCTGGATGAACTCGATCGGGTAGCCGTCCGGATCCTCGATGAAGGCGATGACCGTCGTGCTGTGCGACATCGGGCCGGCGGGGCGCAGGATTTTGCCGCCCTTGGCTGCGGCGGCGTCGCACGCCGCGTAAGCATCGTCGACCTCAATGGCGATATGGCCGTAGCCGCTGCCCATTTCGTATTGGTCGATGCCCCAGTTGTAGGTCAGTTCGAGTACGGCCGATCTTTCTTCACTGTCATAGCCGACGAACGCCAGGGTGAACTTGCCGCCCGGGTAATCCTTGCGACGCAGCAGCTTCATGCCGAGCACGTTTGTATAGAAATCTATCGAGCGGTCGAGATCACCGACCCGCAGCATGGTATGCAGTATTCGCATGATGATGGTCCTTAAATTCGATTATCCGCGAATACCCTGAAGGGCATAAAGGACGCGAAAAAACGTGAAGAAAACCCTGAATGGCGATTGAGGTCATTCCTGAAGACCGACTCACCACGTAGCATTGATCCTGATTTTCCCTTCGCGTTCCCTTGCGCTCTTTATGCCCTTCAGGGTATTTGCGGAAAAAAAGATTATCTAAATCAAACCTGAAACAGTGCAGCGCTAATTGTGCGCAACTCTGCGCGTCGTGCCAATGCATCGGGACACAGCTCGGCAACCTGCGCCCAAAAACGCGACGAATGATCAAGATGAATGAGATGGGCGAGTTCATGTGCGGCAACGTAGTCGATGAGTGTGAGCGGTGCCTGCACCAGGCGCCAGTTGAGACGGATGTGGCCACGCCGGGTGCAACTGCCCCATTGTGTCTGCGCGTTGGACAAGGCGAAGCGGCTGGGCTCATGTCCCAGCCGGCGTGCAATGCGCGTAAGCCGCCAGGCCAGCAAGCGCTCGGCGCGGGCAACTAGCCAGTCGCGTACCAGTTCTTTGGCATCCGCATCCAGTGGCGCATAAATACGCAAAATATTGCCATGCCGGCGCACCTCGTGGAACAGCGAAGACCGGATATCGAGCTTCAATTTGCGTCCCAGATAGTGCAACTCGTTCGCGGGCGTCGCGGTGTCCTTCGCCACACGTGACTGCATGCGCACCCAGGTGCGATGGAGCCAGTCGTGCTGCTGTTGCATGTAACTTTCTATTTCGGCGCGTGGGGTCCAGCTCGGGGCATGGATGCGCACCTCGCGCATGGTCACCGTCAAACCCAGCGTGCGGCGGCGGTGCGAGCGCCGCAACTGAAAGGGAACGGCGGCGTCGCCGATCTGCAGGACGCCACTATTGGCGCGCGGCAGCAGAGGGAAGCCTCGCCATTTCGGTTTCGATCCAGGCTTCGACGGCGCGCGTGAGTTCGGCCGCGCTCCTGCCTTCGGTGTGAATCGCCGGGCCGATGCGCACGGTCACCGTGCCGGGACGCTTGATAAAGGCATTCTTCGGCCACAGCTCGCCGGCGTTGTGCGCCACCGGCACGATGGGGGCACCAGTTTCCGCCGCCAGCCAGCTGCCGCCGATGCCGTAGCGGCCTTTTTCGCCCGGCGCGACGCGTGTGCCTTCGGGAAACACCAGTACCCAGAATCCCTGCGCGAGTTTCTCGCGGCCCTGGCTGACGATCTGCTTTAGTGCCTCGCGCCCGGTGCTGCGGTCGATGGCGATGGGCGAGAGCATGCGGAATGCCCAGCCGAAGAACGGAACCTTCAGTAACTCCTGCTTGATGACCGGCGAGACCGGCGGAAACAGGAACAGGAAGGCTACCGTCTCCCAGGCCGACTGGTGCTTGGCGAGAATGATGGCGGGTTGCGTGGGCAGGTTCTCACGCCCTTCCACCCTATAGCGGATGCCGAGCAGCCAGCGTGCCAGCCAGATTACGGTGTGGTTGTAGCCGGTAATCAAGCGATAGCGCGTGTGCGCCGAAAAGGGGAAACTGAAGAACGCCACCAGGCTGAAAAAAATTGTCAGTGTAGTCTGCAGAAACGCAAAAATCACCGATCGGATCAGACTCATGCCGCAGGCCTGAGCAGGCTGTCTATGGCCTCGCCCAGGTCGGCAAATACCGGTGTGTTCTCGGGCAGCCCGCCAGCCGCCAGGGTCCGCTCGCCTTTGCCGGTGCGCACCAGCCACGGGCTCGCGCCCACGCAGACAGCCGCCTGCAGGTCGCGCAACGAATCGCCTATCACTGGAACATCACGCAGATCACTCCCATAACGCGCCGCGATCTCGTCGAGCAACCCCGACCTGGGCTTGCGGCAATCGCAGTTCATGTCGGCCGCATGCGGGCAGTAGAACACGGCCTCAATGCGGCCACCCGCCAGCGCCACGGCCTTGTGCATCTTGGAATGGATAGCGTTCAACGTCGCCATCTCGAACAGTCCGCGCGCCAGTCCCGACTGATTGGTCGCGACCACCACGCGCCATCCCTCGCGCGTCAACCGCGCGATCGCCTCCAGGCTGCCGGGAATGGGTTTCCATTCGTCGGGAGACTTGATGAACTGGTCGGAGTCGACATTGATGACGCCGTCGCGGTCGAGGATGATGAGCTTCATGAAGAAACCTTGGGACGGCAGTTGGACGTGCTCGATGGTGCGGCCAGACAAGCGGCTGGCGCGAAGCGGCGACGCGGCAGGCTCATGCCTGCAAGGAGGAGCGCCAAAGCCAGGCGCTTGACTGGTCGTGCCAGCGAGTGCGTAGCGTGCCCATCCGACATCATGGTATGTAAGGCTCGAGTCATGCTGCTCATGTGGCTTCTATGCGGGGAAGTAAAGCGGTCAACTGCCGTTCCAAGGTTTTATATTACGCTGCCAGACGCGACAAGTCCGCAACCCGGTTCATGGTCTGGTGCAACTGGTTCAGCAGCGCCAGTCGGTTGGCTTTTAGCTTGGGATCGTCGACGTTGACCATGACGTGGTCGAAAAAGGTATCGACGGGAGCCTTGAGGGCGGCAAGTGCTTGCAAAGAGGCCGTATAGTCGCCTGCGGTAAATGCTGCGTCGGCACTCGGCACGATCTCGCTGAGTGAAGCGAACAGCGCCGTTTCCGCCACTTCGACAAACCGGGCCGGGTCGACAATAGTCCCCACTTCGCCCTCGGCTTTTTTCAGAATATTGCCGACACGCTTGTTGGCGGCGGCAAGAGCCGGCGCTTCGGGCAAATCCGCAAAGGCACGTACCGCAGCGAGTCGCTTCGATATTTCGCCCAGTCGCTGAGGCTTTAGACCGACGACTGCATCGACTTCCTGCGCCGAGTACCCTTGTTCACGCAGCATCCCGGACAGACGCTCGAACATGAAAATCTCGACCTGGCCTGCGACATCTTCAGAGAAGCCGCGAATGCCTGCCGCCACGAAAAGCAGTGCATCAAGGTTCAATGGCAGATCGCGCTCAATCAGCATGCGGATCACGCCCAATGCATGACGACGCAGCGCAAACGGGTCCTTGTCGCCAGTCGGCCTTTCGCCGATACCAAACAGCCCAACCAGGGTTTCCAACTTGTCGGCCAGCGCCACATACACGCCGACATCGTTACGCGGCAATTCATCGCCGGCAAAGCGTGGCCTGTAGTGGTCTTCGATGGCAAAGGCGATTTCATCCGAAAGGTCATCGTGCTGTGCGTAATAACGCCCCATGATGCCCTGCAGTTCGGGAAACTCACCCACCATGTCAGTAAGCAGATCGGCTTTGGCCAGCTTCGCAGCGGTGCTTACCGCCGATTCGAGTTTCTCGTTTCCGACCATCGCTGCAATTCCAACGGCAATCAACTCGATCTTGTTACTACGCTCGCCCTGGCTGCCCAACTTGTTGTGATACACCACTTTCGCCAACCCCGACACGCGCGATTCCAGCGTCTTCTTGCGGTCCTGATCGAAGAAGAACTTGGCATCGGCCAGCCGTGGGCGCACCACACGCTCGTTGCCCTGGATCACGGCGGAAGCATCGTTGGGCGAAATGTTGGAAACGATCAAAAACTGGTTGGTCAGCTTGCCCGCCGCGTCCAGCAGCGGGAAATATTTCTGGTTTGCCTTCATGGTGAGGATCAGGCATTCCTGCGGCACCTCGAGAAAAGCTTCCTCGAATTTACCGAGCAGCACATTGGGCCGCTCGACCAGCGCGGTCACTTCGTCCAGCAAATCCTCGTCCTCGATCGGCTTGAGCCCAAGCGGCGCGGCAGCAGCCTGCAATTGGCGGGCGATCTCGGCACGACGTTCGGCAAAGCTCGCAATTACGGCACCCTCGTCTGCCATTTGCAGGGCATAACAGTCGGCGTGGGTAATCGCCACCGGGTCCACACGCGCCTCGAAACGGTGTCCTTGCGTCATGCGGCCGGCCTCGAGGCCGAGCACAGAAACGGGCACGACGTGCGCGCCGTGCAGCGCAATCAAGCCATGTGCCGGACGCACGAAATTGACCGTTTCCCAGCCATCACCCGATGGATTGGGATAGGTCATCACCTTGGGAATGGGCAGCTTAGCCATCGCGGCTTCCAGCGCATGTTGTAGGCCATCAGCGAGCGAGGTGCCCGCCGCGATGCTGTCATGGAACAACGCTTGGTTCTTGCCTTCTCCGTCACGACGCAGCTGACCAACAGCGGATTCGTCGGCGCCGAGGCCAGCCAGTCGCTTCAGAAGCGCGGGCGTGGCCTTGCCCGCCGCATCAAGGCCGACGCTGACCGGCATCAGTTTGGTCGACATCGGCTTGTCGGCGGCACACACCCGCACACCCTCGACCCACACACCCAGGCGCCGCGGCGAGGCAAACCCGGTGATGCCGGCGCTTGTGCCCTTTAGGGTATTTGCATCGGCCAATCCCTGCGCCACCAAACTCTCGGCCAGTGCGGAGGAGAAAGCTTCGCCCAGCTTCTTCAGCGCCTTGGGCGGCAGTTCTTCGACGAAGAGCTCAACCAGCAAATTTGCGGTGGTCATGCTGCCGCCGCTTTCTTTTCAGCCTGTTTTTCGATTTGTGCCAGCACTTCGTCCGCCCATTCCCTGGGTGCCATCGGGAAGCCGAGCCGCGCCCGGCTGTCAAGGTAACTTCTGGCCACCGCCCGCGCCAGATTGCGGATGCGTCCAATATAGGCCGCGCGCTCGGTCACCGAGATCGCGCCACGCGCGTCGAGCAGGTTGAAGGTATGCGCAGCTTTCAGCACCTGTTCGTATGCCGGCAGCGCAAGCTGCGCCACCATCAATTCCTGGGCCGTCTTCTCGTGCGCGCTAAACGCGGTGAGCAGGAAGTCGATGTCGCTGTGTTCGAAGTTGTAGGTTGACTGCTCGACCTCGTTCTGGTGATACACATCACGGTAGGTGAGGCCCTCGGTCCACACCAGGTCGAATACGCTTTCCACACCCTGCAGATACATCGCAAGCCGCTCCAGGCCGTAGGTGATCTCGCCCGTGATCGGCTTGCAATCGATGCCGCCGACCTGCTGAAAGTAGGTGAACTGGGTGACTTCCATGCCGTTCAGCCACACCTCCCAACCCAGCCCCCAGGCACCGAGCGTCGGGTTCTCCCAGTCGTCCTCGACGAAACGCACGTCGTTCTTCTTCAGGTCAAAACCCAGCGCTTCCAGCGAGCCGAGATACAGTTCCAGAATGCCCGCCGGTGCCGGCTTCAGTACTACCTGGAACTGGTAGTAGTGCTGCAACCGATTGGGGTTGTCGCCGTAGCGCCCATCCTTGGGACGGCGGCTCGGCTGCACATAGGCGGCTTTCCACGGCTCCGGGCCAAGCGCGCGCAGGAAAGTCGCGGTATGCGACGTGCCCGCGCCGACTTCCATGTCGTAGGGCTGCAAGAGTGCACATCCGCGTTCGGCCCAGTAACGTTGCAGGGTAAGGATGATGTCCTGAAAGGTGAGTTTCACGGCAGATCTGCGGCTTTGCGGGAAAGCGGCATTTTAACGTGGTTGGAGAGAGTTTCGGGCGCTGCGTTTAGCGCTGCTCGCCCTGAACTTGCGCAGGGGGTGGTTACTTGCGAGCCGTTCGTGGTGAGCCTGTCTAACCACCTGCTCAAGTTCAGGGCGAGCGGCATTGGGACCTAAGCCGCTTCCATCCCCTCGATCTCCTCAGACAAGGCCAGCCACTCCCCCTCCTCAATCGCCAGTTCGTCGATTACATGCTGCAACTGCTTCCCCGTTTCGGTAATCTCCTCGACCGAAAGCGTCGCACCCAAATGTGCCTCAAACGTCATTTTTTCCGCCTGCAGTGCAGCCATGCTTTTCTCAAGCCTCTCCAGTTTCTGCTTGAGCGGCTTTACCTTGCCCGATGACACCGGTTTTTTCGCGGCCACCGGCACAGGTTCCGCTTTCAGCACGGGGGCTCCAGCCGCTTTGCCGGCCTGCTTTAATTCTTCACGCAGGCGCTTGCCCTCGTCGAGCAGATAGCGCTGGTAATCGTCCAGGTCACCATCGAACGGCTCGACCCCACCGCGAGTGACCAGCCAGAATTCGTCACACACCGAGCGCAGCAGGGCGCGGTCGTGACTGACCAGCATGACGGTACCCTCGAATTCATTGAGTGCCATCGCCAGCGCTTCGCGGGTGGCGAGATCGAGGTGGTTGGTCGGCTCATCCAGTAGCAATAAATTCGGCCGTTGCCACACGATCATGCACAGCACCAGCCGCGCTTTTTCGCCGCCACTCATTGTGCCAACGGTCTGTTTGACCATGTCGCCGCTGAAATTGAAGGTGCCGAGAAAGTTGCGTAAGTCCTGCTCGCGGCTGCTGAACTGACCGGCCCCGCCATTTGCAATCGTGTCACGCGCCAGGCGGATCATGTGTTCGAGCGGTGTGTCCTTGAGGCGCAGCACATCGAGTTCCTGCTGCGCGAAATAGCCGATGTTGAGGCCGCGGCCTTCGATGACTTCGCCTGCGACGACTTTGAGTTCGCGTGCGACGGTTTTCACCAGCGTCGACTTGCCCTGGCCGTTGGCGCCGAGAATGCCGATGCGCTGCCCCGCGAAGACAGACTTGCTGACATTGCGCACGATCACGGTTGACGGGGTGCCGGCGGGCGCATCGGCTGGCGGTGGATAGCCGAAGCTGGCGTCGTCGATGGTCAGCATGGGATTGGGCAGGTTCTGCGGCTCCTGGAATTCAAACGTGAACTCGGCATTCGCCAGCATCGGTGCCAGACGCTCCATACGATCCAGCGCCTTGACCCGGCTTTGCGCCTGCTTGGCCTTGCTAGCCTTGGCCTTGAAGCGGTTAATGAATTCCTGCAGGTGGGCGATCTTGTCCTGCTGACGGGAAAACGCCGCCTGCTGCAGCGCCATCTGCTCGGCGCGCATGTCCTCGAAGGTGCTGTAGTTGCCACCGTAGCGGGTGAGCTGGCCGTTTTCGATATGGAGAGTGACGTTGGTCACCGCATCGAGAAATTCGCGGTCGTGACTGATCACCAGCATGGTGCCGGGGTATTTCTTGAGCCAGGCTTCCAGCCACACCAGCGCATCGAGATCAAGGTGGTTGGTGGGTTCGTCGAGCAGCAGCAGTTCGGATGGGCACATCAGCGCACGGGCGAGCTGCAGGCGCATGCGCCAGCCGCCGGAAAAGCTGTTGACCGGTCGATCAAGCTCACGCACCTGGAAACCGAGACCGAGGATCAGCGCCTGCGCGCGCGACTGCGCATCATGGGCGCCGGCATCGTGCAGCGCCATATAGGCGTGCGCCATGCGTTCGCCGTCGTCGCTTTCTTCGGCAGCGGTCACTTCGGCCTGCGCTTCTGCCAGCACGGTGTCGCCGGCGATGACGAAATTCGTCGCAGATTCGACCGTTTCCGGCATATCCTGCGCCACTTGGGCCATGCGCCACTGCGATGGGATAGAAAAATCGCCCTTGTCTTCGTGCAGGCTGCCGTTCAGGAGTGCGAACAGGCTGGACTTGCCGGCGCCGTTGCGCCCGACGAGTCCCACCATTTCACCGGGGTTGATCGATACCGACGCGTTGTCGAGCAGCACCTTGGCGCTACGCCGCAGGCTGAGATTCTTGAGGATGATCATGCAGACGATGCGGCGCGCCGAAACGCCCCGCCCAAACCGAAAGCCGGATTCTACCTTGCTGGCCGGCTTCGGCTGGCCCACGTGTCGACTGTTTAGCGCTTCGACACGAAATGACGGTTTTCCATCATCCCGCCGGATTCCTCTTGCCGACGTCTCCCGCAGCAAAAATATAACTCATTGTTTTATCGTCGTTTTGCTCTACCTCGGCAGCACGAACTCAGATGGCACGGGCATTGCAAGTATTCAGGCAAACCACCTCACCAAGGAGTGCATCATGAAACTTCAATTCGGCAAAAACCAACTGGTTCTCGAACTCAGCTCCTCGCCTTTTGCCTGGTTTTACGGCCAAACCGAACGCATGACCCTCACCAGCCTGTCGCTGCTGTTCGTGCAATTCTCTCTGTTCGCCCGCCAGCCTGCCATCTGATGCAAGTAGGTCGAGGCACCAGCGTGAGCATCAATCTGTCCCGCTCGCCGTTGGGATTCTTTAGCGGCAGCACCTGTCGCATGTCGATGTTCAGCCTGACGCTGCTGTTCGTCGAATTCCGGGTGCTGCGGCGTACGACCACGCATTGCACGTGACCGCCTAGCGGCGGATTTCCAGTATCGCCTCCAGCCCGCCTTGCGGGCGATTACGCAACACCACATTCAAACCATTCGTTTCCGCCAGCTGCCGCACAATCGCCAGCCCGAGGCCGGTGCCTCCTGTTGCCTGCGAACGGGACGCTTCCAGCCGATAGAACGGCCTGAACACTTTCTCCAGCTGATCGTCCGGAATCCCGGCACCGGTATCACGCACAACCACCCGCGCCAGATCACCGGTACATTCCAGTGCCAGTTCGACCTGCGTATCGCCGCCGTAACGCTGTGCGTTCTGGACCAGGTTCGATACGATTTGCCGCACCGCCAGACGGCTGGCTTCGACCATGCACGGTGCCGCGCCCGGCCACGGCAGGTTGGCGTCGACTGCCGTTTCCTCCAGCAGGCCGGAAAGGTCGAAACGCACCCGGTTTTCTGTCCGGGTGGTGCGCGCCAGCTCCAGATAGCCGGCAATCAGCTTGTTCATGTCGGCCAGATCGGCCACCGCGCGGTCGATGCGCGTCGGGCTGGGTGCGTCGCGCAGCATTTCCAGGTTGAGCTGTAAACGCGTCATCGGTGTGCGCAGGTCGTGCGAGATACCCGCCAGCAGGGTGGTGCGGTTATCCAGCAGGGCGCGAACTTCGGCCGCCATGGTATTGAAGCGACGGGCCAGTTCGGCCAGCTCGGCCGGCCCGGTTTCCGGCAAGGGCTCGGGCAACTCGCCCGCTCCGACCTGGCCGGCCGCATCTGCTGCGCGCGCCAGCGGCACGGTGATGCGGCGCACCAGGAACAGGGCGGTCAGCAGGCTGAGAAAGGTGCCCAGGGCAATCACCGCGATGGCCGCCAGCGGCGGCTTGACGGCATAGCGACGCGGGAAGAACCCGACATGCAGGTCATGGCCGCCCAGTGGAATATCGAGCCAGGCCGCCACCGTTCCCGGCACGCCGCGCAAGACCACATCGTCACCGACCCGGCGGCTCAACGCGGCCTCGATCTGGGTACGAAAAGCGAAACGGGGCGCATCCGCGGTCGCGCCGACATCCACCGTGGTCAGGCGCAGCCCGTGGCGGCGCGCCAGTTCGCGCTCGAACGCCGCGCGCGTCTGCGGCGGCAGTTCCACCCAGGTCTGTGCCGACAGCACGATCAGGCCGGCCAGATCGTCGGCTGAGCGTTCCGCCACCGGCACGATCAGGGTGCGATAGACCACCCAGAACGCGGACGCCTGAAACACGATAAATGCCAGCGCCAGTGTCAGCGCGGTGCGGGCGAACAAGGAGCGAGGGAAGTGCTTCACCCTTTACCCTGTGGGACGAACAGATAACCCTGTCCGCGCTGGGTACGGATGTAGGCCGGATTGGCTGGATCATCCTCGATTTTCTTGCGCAGGCGATTGACCCGTACGTCGATGCTGCGGTCGAACGGATCGCGCTCGAAGCCGCGCAACTGATCCATCAGCCAGTCGCGTGACAGGGCGCGATTGGCATGGTTAACGAAGATTTCCAGCAGTTCGTATTCGCCACCGGTCAGCGGGATTTCAGCACCCTCCCGACCGAGGGTGCGGGCGTCGAGATTGATGCTGAACGGCCCAAAACGCAGCAGCCGGGCGGTTTCAGCTGTGGCGGGTACGGCGGTGTCATGCTGGCGCCGCAGCACCGCGCGGATGCGGGCCAGCAGTTCGCGTGGATTGAACGGCTTGGGCAGATAGTCGTCTGCGCCGACTTCCAGACCGATGATGCGGTCGATGTCCTCGCCTTTGGCCGACAGCATGATGATCGGCGGGAACCCCGGTTGCGCGCGCAACCGCCGGGCAACCGACAGGCCATCCTCGCCCGGCATCATCCAGTCGAGCACCAACAGATCCGGCAGACGGGCTTCCAGCAGACGGGCAAGCGCGACGGCATCTTCAGCCGTTTCGACCTGGTAGCCCTGGCTTGTCAGGTATTCGGCCACCAGTTCGCGAATACCGGGGTCGTCGTCGGTCACATAAATGGTGTCTTTTTCCATGTGGCCAATATATCAGCACGGACGGCATGCTATCCGCCGGTTACACACTGTTACAAAATCCCCCCTGCTTGAAACAGAGCGCTTACTTTCCTCAACCAAACTGCAAAGCGTGGAAGCAGAACAGGCAACCACGGAAATGGAGACCACGATGACGACACGACATGGCTGGATTTTTGGAATTGCGGGACTGGGCCTGGCAATGGCCGTCCCGGTTCAGGCGGCACCGAATTTCATGGATGACGTAATCATCGTGGCCAAGCGTGACCGCGCCGACGAGTCTCGCCAGGATCAGCCGGATCAACGCGCGACCCGTCGGGACGAGCGGCGTGATGTCCGGCGAGATGAGCGTGGCGATGCCCGACGCAAAGATGTTCGCGATGAACCGGAGGGTTATGGCTACGGCTACGAACGCCGCCAGCAACACAAATCTGAGAACGACCGCCGCTCTCGCGACCGTCGCTGAATTCACTGTAGCAAGGAGAGCAGGCATGAAAACACGCGCACTTAAGGGTATTCCGCCAAACACGATTCTGGTCGCCGCCCTGTTGGTTGTCAGCGGCGCTGCACAGGCCGGCCATGGCCGTTACGACACCGATGGCTTCGTCAGCCGCGCCCGCGTGATTTCCAGCACGCCACTCTATGACACGATCAACGAGCCGCGTCGCGAATGCTGGACCGAAACCGTCGGCTATGAGACCCGTAGCTATCGGGAAGGGAATGGCGGCGGTAGTGCGATTCTCGGTGCCATCGCCGGTGGGCTGCTCGGTTCCACTGTCGGCAAGGGTAACGGCCGGGTAGCAGCCGCCGCAGTAGGCGCAGCCACCGGCGCCGTGGTAGGCGACCGCTGGAATGGCGGTGGCACGCGCTACGAAGAATCACGCCCGCGCCAGGTCGAGCGTTGCCGGGTCGAGGATAACTATCGCCAAGTCGCCAGCGGTTACGACGTGCGCTACCGCTTCGAGGGACGCGAATACCGCACTCGCCTGCCGTACGACCCCGGTAAGTGGCTGACGTTGAACGGAAATTTTTCGGTGGCCGAGGGTCCGCGCAATACGCGCTGGAATAACGGCCGCGGTGACTGGAACGATTGACGTACATCCGCCGACTCGCCCCCATCTATAAAGGAGATAACCATGTTACGCACTCTGCTGATTGCAACCGCCCTGCTCACCGCTTCCAGTGCCAGCTTCGCCCATGGCGGCAGCTATGGCTATGGCCGCGTGGTGACCGTCGAACCGCGCTTTGTCATTTCCTTCGGGACGCATCGACCCGACGGTTTTCGCGTCCTGTACGAATCCGGCGGCGCGCGTTACTGGACTCAAACCTCATACTATCCCGGCCCCACCATCGTGCTGCCGCCGCCCTATCGGGTCGAACGGGTTTATTACCGCGACTACGGGTACCGCAATTACGGGCGAGACCGGGACAACCGTGGCTGGCA
>CAJDWX010000025.1_pt1 | contig 18109 bp, 16 predicted proteins | sample 7391741 | NCBI WGS metagenome assembly CAJDWX01 (sample SAMEA7055741, study PRJEB34461) | soil metagenome | biome: terrestrial ecosystem; feature: Peninsula; material: soil | place: Antarctica | collected 2016
GATAGCCGCCCGGCGCAGGCACGAATCGCACAAAGCCAGGCCACGCTGGCCGGTGCCCGCGCCGAGACCGCCGATGCCACCCAGAAGCTCGAACGGCTCAGCCCGCTGATGAAATCGGGCTACATCAGCCGCCAGGAATTCGCCGACGCGCAACTGGCGCTGGAATCCGCCCGCGCCCACGCCGGCACCGCCCGCGCCGAACTGGAGGCGGCACAACTGGATGTGGCCTACGGACAGATACGCGCGCCGATCGACGGGCGCGTCGGGCGCATTGCCGTACGCCCCGGCACACTGGTACAGGCGGGCGGGACACCACTCACCACGATCCTGGCGCCCGGCACGCTCGACGTGCGGGCCAGCGTATCGCAGCAGGACTGGCCGGAGCTGGCGGCGGCGCGTACGCACGGCAAGGTGACGGCCAAGGTGTTCCGGGATATGGACCATAGCGTCCAGGCACAGGGCGAACTCGTATTTGTCGATTCGCAGATCGATGCCACCACCGGCGCGGTGCCGATCAAGGTGCGGCTGGCCGGCGCGCCGGCCACCCTGCTATCGGGGCAGGGTGTACGGGTGCGCTTGCGGCTGGGGGTTGAGCCGAACGCCAAGGTGGTGCCGGAAGCCGCGCTGCAGCACGCGCAGAACGGCACGTATGTCTATGTGGTGCGCGACGGCAAGGCCGTGGTACAGACCGTGAACGTGACGCGCAGTCTCGACGGTGAAGAGGTGGTCGAGGGCGAACTGCATGCCGGCGAACCGGTACTGATCGAGATTCCACAACGGCTCAGGGCAGGCAGCCAGGTCAAGCTCGAAGGCACGCAGCAATGAATCTCTCGCGGGTCTTCATCGAGCGTCCGGTCGCCACGCTGATGCTGGTGCTGGCGCTGGCGCTGTTCGGCGCGATCGCCTACAAGCAGTTGCCGATCAATGATCTGCCGCAGGTGGATTTTCCGACCTTGCGCATCAGCGCCTCCCTGCCCGGCGCCAACCCCGAGACCATGGCCAACACCGTGGCGACGCCGCTGGAGCGGCAACTGGCGACCGTGGCGGGAATCGAGTCAATGAGTTCGCAGTCGGGTCAGGGATCGACCAGCATCACGCTGCAGTTCGAACTCGGACGCAACATTGATGCCGCCGCGCAAGACGTGCAAACCGCCATCGCTCAGGCGGCGCGCAACCTGCCGCAGGGCATGGACCCGCCCCAGCTGCGGAAGATCAACCCGGCCGATTCGCCCATCATGTATCTGGCCATGTCGGCCGAACGTCTGCCCTTGACCGAACTCGACGCCATCGCCGATTCGCGCGTCGCGCAGAAGCTGTCGGGACTTTCCGGCGTGGCGCAGGTGCTGGTGTTTGGCTCGCAGAAATACGCATTGCGCCTCTATCTTGACCCCGTCAAGCTGCAGCAGCGCGGACTGACGTTTGCTGAGGTGGTCACAGCGGTTCAGGGCGCCAACGCCAACCTGCCGTCCGGTTCACTTGATGGCGCGACGCGTTCGTATACGGTGAAGGCGCCGGTGGCGCTGGCCAACGCGGCAGATTTCGGCGACATCATCGTCGCCTATCACGACGGCACTGCGCTGCGGGTCAAAGACCTCGGTCGGGCCGAGGATGGCGTCGAGGACGACAAGCGCAAGACCTGGTACAACGGCACCCGCGCCATCGTGCTCGCGGTGCAGCGCCAGCCGGGAGCGAACACGGTCGCGGTGGCCGACCGCATCCGCGCGATGCTGCCGCAGATCGAAGCGGAACTACCCGACGGCGTGCGCCTGCAGGTGCATTTCGACCGCTCGCGCTTCGTCAGGGATTCGCTGCATGAGGTGAACTTCACGCTGCTGCTCGCACTGGGACTGGTGATTTTGGTCATCTTCGCCTTCCTGCATAACCTGCGCGCCACGCTGATCGCCGCGCTGGTGTTGCCTAGTTCGCTGCTGGGCACCTTCGGCTTCATGTACCTGCTGGGCTACAGCCTCAACAACCTGAGCCTGATGGCGATCACGCTGGCGATCGGTTTCGTTGTCGACGATGCGGTGGTGGTGATCGAGAACATCTCGCGCCATCTGGAAATGGGTAAATCGCGCATGCAGGCCGCGCTCGACGGCGCGCAGGAGATCGGCTTCACCGTGCTGTCGATGACGATCTCGCTTGCTGCCGTCTTCCTCCCCATCCTCTTTATGGGCGGCATGATCGGGCGACTGTTCCAGGAATTCGCGGTGAGCATCGGCATTGCCGTGCTGCTCTCGGGCGTGGTGGCGCTGACACTCACGCCGATGTTGTGCGCACGCGGGCTGGTCAACCAACCGCTCAACAATCGTCTGTCGCGCCTGTTCGATGCCGGCTTCAATCGCTTTCGCGATTTCTACGGCGACACCCTGCGCGCCTCGATGCGCCATCGGGGGGCCATGCTGCTGCTTTCAGTGGCCGTGCTCGCGGCGATGGTATGGCTGGCCGGCCACGTCAAGCAGGGATTCATTCCGCGGGTCGACTCGGGGATGATTTTCGCCAGAGTGCAGTATCCGGAAGGTATTCCGTTCGACGAGCTGAGCAAGCGTCAGCAGGCACTCGCCGCGATCGTGCAAAAGTACCCCGCAATCGAAGGCCTGATGTCGAGCGCCGGGCAGGGCGGCGGCGGCGTGGCCGGCGGCAACATCGGGCGCCTGGTGATCCGTTTGACCCCACGCAACACGCGCAAAAGCGCAGACGTCAACGTCACGTTTCAGAACCCTGCATCGATCAACGTCGGCGCGCTATCATCCAGCAGCGACTATCAGTTGACACTCATCTCGGGCGATTTCGAAGCACTTAAAACGGTGTCGGCCGAAGTCGAGAAACGACTGGAAGCGCTTCCCGAGATCGAGGACGTCGACAGCAATCTCGAACTGCGCAATCCCGAACTACGCGTCACGCTCGATCCGCTGGAAGCGGCCCGGCTCGGTATCACGACCCAGCAGATCCAGCAAACGCTGTACGACGCCCTGGGCGGGCGCCGCATCAGCGAAATCTACGGCACCAGTGACCAGTTCGTGGTGAGCGTCAAGGCGCTGCCCGAAGCGCAGCTGGACCCGGCGGTCATCGGCCAGTTGCCACTGAAGACTGCCGGGGGCGAGATCACACGGCTGGATGCGGTGGCCAGGGTCGATCCGGGCGTGGGCCCGGTCGCGGTCTATCACTACGGCCAGCAGCCGGCTGTCACCCTGTCTTTCAACCTCACGGCGGGCGCCTCGCTCGATGCGGCGTTGGCCGCGGCCTACGATGCCGCCAGCGAAGTCGTGCCATCCGACGTCGCGCTGGAATTCACCGGCGCTGCTCAGAAATTCCAGGAATCAACCGTCCAGTTGCCCTTGCTGCTGCTGTTCACCGTGGTCATCATCTATATGGTGCTGGCGGTGCTGTACGAGCACCTGGGTCATCCACTGACCATCCTCACCGCGCTGCCGCTGGCCGGCTTCGGCGCGTTGCTGGTGCTGCTGCTGACCAACAACGAGCTCAACATCTTCAGTTTCGTCGGCATCATCCTGCTGGTCGGGCTGGTGAAGAAAAACGGCATCATGATGATCGACTTCGCCCTGGCCCGGCAGCGCGCAGGCAGTAGTGCCGAAGAGGCCATCATCGAAGCCTGCCTGGTGCGCCTGCGCCCGATCATGATGACCACCTTCGCGGCCATCTTCGCCACGCTGCCAATTGCCATCGGCTTCGGCACCGGCGGCGAGGCGCGCCGCCCACTCGGCATCGCCGTCGTCGGCGGCCTGTTTTTCTCGCAGTTCCTCACGCTCTATATCACGCCTACCTTCTACGTCAGCATGTCGCGGATGGAAGCCGCGCTGCGGCGCTGGCGTACGCGCTTTGCCTGAATGCGGGCTGGTTTATCGGGTATCCGGAACGGCTGAGGGAATCGTTTTTTAACTCGGCCATGATGCGAGTTCACATTCCGGGGTGGGCGACGTGCTGGGTGAATGTCCTCAAAAGCTTCACGAACGGTCGTTGTCGGTAATGAGGGAAGAACGCACAGTTGATCAAAGTCAGACGGTCAGATTGGTCGTTACGAACTTCCGTTTCTCGGCCATCTCGGACCTTGGCATTTCTCCAACACCTGACACTCGCCAACGTCCGCTTCCATGTGTGAGCGCGAAGCGAGTTCCGATCCTGAGGGGACGATCTGTGTGTGCATGAAACATGTGACGTTCGCTGCTTTGAGTGAGATCGGTCAGCTCTCTGATGAAAAAACTATACGTCACTGCCGAGAACCCGACATTCAAGCCCGGCCAATTCTTTGGTGAACCGTCTGATTTCAAGGGATAGAGAAGGCATAGAGGGTGGCGCGCATATTGCATATTGCTGAGTGTTGGTTAACGACAGCCTGAGACAAATGCGTAATGTATAGAAAGTTTCTGAAGGCCACCGGCCTCGCTAAAAACGCGGATGAAGACACGGGTAGCCATGTGCTGGGGGCCGCCTGCTCGCTTCTGACGCGCCTTGATCGCGCTGCCATCATCGCCAACGTGGACGGCTTGATTCAATACCTCAATGAACCAGCTGCAAAACTCTTCGACTGTCTGGAGACGGAGGCAATCGGCAAGCCGATTCACTTGATCGTCAATCTGGCGACAAATTCAAGTGGTAGGCGCATCGACTTCCATGTCGCCCAAGCGCTAGCAAAGGGCATGTCAATCCAGCTGGCTGCCGATTCAATCCTGATAAGGCCAGACGGGATCCGAATAGCCGTAGAAGGCAGCGTGGCTCCCATCCAAGGCCAGGACAATTGCATCGCGGGTGCGCTGATTCTGCTACAGGACGTTACCCAGCAACGCAAGATTAACGACAGCCTGGTGCATGAAGCTCGCCATGACATGCTGACCGGCCTTATGAACCGGCGCGAATTCCAGACGCGCTTGGAGTCTGCCTTTGGGAGCTCCCGCAAATGCAACGATAGCCATGCCCTGTGTTATCTGGATCTGGATCAGTTTAAGGTGATCAATGACAGCTGCGGCCACGCTGCGGGGGACCAGTTGCTGCGCAGTGTGGCCAAACTACTCAATTCGCTGCTGTCATCGAATGAAACATTGGCGCGCCTGGGCGGGGATGAGTTCGGCCTGCTGATCCAAAACACGGACATCGATAAGGCTGTGCGTATTGCCGAGCACATACTGACCGCCATCAAGGCCTTTCGCTTTAACTGGGAAGGAAAAACTTTCAGCATCGGCGTCAGCATCGGCGTGACCGTTATAACCCGCAAATCGATCGATTTAAAGTCGGTTGTCAGTATCGCTGATTCGGCTTGCTATGCCGCCAAGGAAAAAGGCCGTAACAGGGTACAAGTATACGACCCCGATGACATCGAGTTGGAGCAGCGGCAGCAGGAAATGCGAATACTGTCGCGCATCACCTCGGCCCTGGACGAGAACCGCTACACTCTTTATTACCAGCCGATCATCCCGGTATGCGCCGCCCCCGATGGCAAGCAGCACTGCGAAATTCTGGTCCGCATGATCAATACTGACGGCACACTGGCGCAGCCGGCACAGTTCATTCCTGCTGCGGAGCGCTACAACGTGATGCCGGCACTGGACCGCTGGATTATCGAACGCGTGTTTAAGGTATTTCACGAGCGTTATCCGACTCGCGAACTCAAGAGCGCCCATCAGTGGTCGATCAATATTTCCGGGACTTCGCTCTCCAGCGACGGGTTTGTCAATTTCATCCGGGATCAGGCGACACGCCACGAAATCGTCCCCGAGTCCTTCTGCTTCGAGATTACCGAGACGGCGGCCATCGCCAACATTGAGCGCGTCAGCAATTTTCTATGGGGGTTGCGCATGGACGGCTTCCACTTTGCGCTGGACGATTTCGGCATAGGCATGAGCTCGTTTTCTTATCTCAAAGCCCTCCCGGTGGACTACGTGAAAATCGACGGCGAGTTTATCAAAAACATCCTCGACGAAAAAGTGAGCCTGGCGATGACCGAGGCGATCACGCGAGTGGTCGGTGTCATGGGCATCCAGGTTGTGGCCGAATACGTCGAAAGCATCGCAATTCTGGACAAGTTGCGCGAAATAGGTGTTGACTACGCTCAGGGCTATGGTGTCAGTAAACCCATCATGCTGGAAGACTCCAGCAAGGTTACGTCCTTGGCGGAGATGCGTCAGCGCCGGCAATCAGCCTAGCGAGTTCAGGGGAACGACGGTCGGTTAGCGATCAGTTCATGCATCTTGTCGGGACAAAATGCACTTGAGTTAATCCGACGCTGCAAGTACTCCGTCGCCCACGTTTATCCCCTTGAATAATTTCGAGATTCAACGCTTCCCGAACTCCCTCTGCAATGCGATCGGGTAGTAAAAAACTTCGGCCGCGCCCTTCAGAAACCGACTTGACTACCGTACTTACTATGAAGGAGTAACGGCCATGAAATCCGCCTCAGAAAGACTCCCGACGAACCGTGTTTCCGCGTGGTTCAATCCAATCTGGAGGTCTTACAACATGCGTACCCTATTGGCCAGCTTCTTGATCCTGTTTTTGGGTCTTGTCCAAAACGCCTCGGCTGAAGAAACCCACGTTGCTCTGTTCAAGAATGTCTCCGGCGACATCCGCATCCTGCGCGGAAAGACTGAGATCCCCGCCCTCGCCGGGACCCATATCCGCCAAGCCGACGTCGTGGTTTCGGGGTTGAACTCGTCTGCCGGAATCGCGTTTCACGATGGCACTCTGCTCACGGTCGGGCCGTCGAGCGAAATTGAGATCAGTCGCTTCTTATTCAAACCCGAAGACGCGAAGTATGACTTTTCGGTGCTCCTGCGTAAGGGCCAAGCCATTTATTCCTCCGGAAAAATCGGGAAACTCTCTCCTGAATCGGTAAGCGTGAACACCCCGCGCGCTACCGTCGGTGTCCGTGGGACGCGTTTCATCATCACCGCCGACTAGGAATAATGTTCCGTCTCTCTGCCGCAGTTGGCCTGATCGGGTTGTTATTGCTCTCTGCCTGCTCGAACACCACGGTGATACTGCTGCCCGACGAAGATGGCAAGGTGGGCGCGATCACGCTCAAAGCCGCAGGAAACTCCCGTGTCGTCGATCGTGTCTACCGGCCCGTCAAGGTCGGCAACTGGCTACCCATGATGGACAGCGAAAATCCGCTCACCGAATCCGAGCTGAATTCGGCTTATGCACCGCTACTCAAGGCGCAGCCCGCCCGCTCGATCCGTTATTTGCTGTATTTCGATACTGACTCCACTAAGCTGGTAGAGCCGTCGCGAGCAATCATCCCGCAAATCATGATTCGCATCCGCTCGAAGCTGCCGACCGACGTCACCATTATCGGCCACACCGACACGACCGGTCCCGAGGCGCACAACGCTCAACTCTCGTTTTATCGAGCCCAGACGGTCGAAAGACTGTTACGTGCTGAAATGCGATCTTCCGATCAGGTCACCATCAAGGCCTTCGGCTCGCGCGGGCTGCTCGTTCCCACTCCGCCCAACGTCGACGAGCCCAGAAACCGCAACGTCGAAATCCTGATTTTCTAGCAAAAGGAACCTTCTTGGTGTGGCCGCCAACTGAATTTTCCAAGCGCCTGCCCCAGCAATGGGTTTATTGGATCTTATCGCTAGGTTTACTGATTTCCCTCACCTTTGGCGTGCTCGGGCAAACACAATCTGGCTTTTCCGCCCAGTGGAATCACTTTTTTCTCGATGCCTATATGGAGCACTCGGCAAGCGGCGAGTCGGCGCGCCATTCGATCGTTGTCGATATCGACGACGTCAGCCTGGCGGCGGGCGGTCAGTGGCCGTGGCCGCGCTATCGCATGGCCGAACTGATCGAGAAGATCAATGCCGCAAAACCCGCTGCCATTGGGCTGGACATCCTGTTTTCCGAGCCGGATCGCACTTCTCTCAACGTTATCCAGCAATCCTTCAAACGCGATTTCGGAATCGATCTCGATTTCGTCGGCAGCACGCCGGGACTGTCCGATAACGACAGTTATTTTGGGAGTGTTCTGGCGCGCACCAATGTCGTCGGCGCCCGCTTCTTCTACTTCGACCATGTCAGCAAGGCAGAAGCTCCGATTCGGACCACGTTTCATATTCGCGGCAAGACGCATCTGCTCGCGCTGTACGACGCGCCGAGCGTACTGGACAATACCTACGCAATCGCGTCGCAGCTTAAATACCAGGGTTTTATCAACAGTCAGCCCGACAGCGACGGCATGCTACGCCGCGTCCCACTGCTGATCAACTACACCGGGGTGCTATATCCCCACCTCGCGCTGGCCACTTACATGCGCGCGCATGGAATCGACTCTGTGGTCATCGACGAAGATGCTCACGGACCCCTCCTCCGAGTCGGCGACCAGTCCATACCCATCACCAAAAACGGCAACGCCCTCTTGCGCTTCAACGGCAACTCGGCGCTCTATCCGTCGATTTCTGCACTTGACGTGCTCAACGGCACGTTTCACGCAGACGACATCAAGGGGAAAATCGTTTTCGTAGGTTCTTCGGCCGCCGCTCTGAATGACCTCCACAGCACCATCTTCGATGCCCAGTCGCCCGGCCTCAGGATTCATTCCGCGTTGATCGAGAACATCGCTGAAAACCGCTTCGTCCGGACGCCTTCGTGGACGCCTGAATGGATGATGGGTATTTGTCTGATAATCGGTCTTCTGATCTCGTGGCTGTATATCAGCCAAAGCGATCCACTGAAACTGTTCGCGGGCTCCGCGGCGCTTGTCGCGCTGCCTCTGCTGATATCACTGCCCTTGTTCAGTACCGCCGCGATTTTTCTATCACCCGCCGCACCCATGCTGGTGGCCGTAATTTTGTTCACGCTGTTCACCACCGCGCGCTTCGTTATTGAGAAGAACCAGGCCCACCTCTGGTACCGCAAGCTGGCCAATGCGCAGCAGACCACTATGGAGTCGATGGCGGCGGTCGCAGAAACCCGAGACCCCGAGACGGGCGCACACATCAAGCGCACACAGCATTATGTGAAGTCGATTGCAGAGAAATTACGCGAGGTCGGCTATTACAGCGAAACGCTGACGACAAACTACATCGATCTATTGTTCATCTCGGCGCCGCTTCACGACATCGGTAAGGTGGGGGTGCCGGATCACATCCTGTTGAAGCCCGGCAAGCTCGATCCCGAAGAGTTCGAATTAATGAAGCTGCACGCCGAGTATGGCAAAAATATCATCCAGAGCGCGGCGCAAAAAATCGAAGGCGACAACTATCTCGTCATCGCCGGGGAAATCGCGTGGTCCCATCATGAGAGATGGAACGGCAATGGCTACCCGCGGGGTCTCGCGGGCCACGACATCCCCTTATCGGGACGCATCATGGCGGTAGCGGATGTTTACGACGCGCTGATCAGCCGCCGCTGCTACAAACATGCCTTCCCGCATACGCTTGCCATGCAGATGATGCGAGATGAACGAGAGCGGATATTCGATCCGGTTGTTCTCGATGCCTTCCTGAGCATCGAGGAAACCATTCTCGACATCGCCGCCCGCTATCGCGATGTAAGCGAAGATGCATTGAGCGGGCGGCTGATCGATTCGTGGCCGGAGCAGCAGTCAGTCCGTGGGCAAAGCAGACATTCACAGAGGTCCGCTTCTGGGATGAAGTGATGGACGGCTTTGGCCGAAGAAGAGCCGGATTCACGGATCGTCATGAACTCCTGCTATTGATCGTGGGAGTCAAATGCGCCCATAGACCGGGTGGCCGCTCTAATGCTCAATTCGGACGCCACTCGAGGGCGCTGCCGGTCCTCAACAAGAACGCCCTGATTTGGTGATGAAAGGCTCTCGGCCTTTCAAGACCACATCCCGTGTCCTTTATTACTTGCAGGCCCCGAGCCGCTTCGCGCTCATCTTCTGGCTGAATTCGCTCATTCCTGCCATCGCGGGAACGAAGCGTCCGTTCATCTGCATGTCGTAGCCGGTTGCGTGGCTGCTTCCGCTGGCGCGTCCGACCATACTTCCGTGATCCTGCATGACGCAGGCGAAGTCATAGCTGACCGAGTTGCCGCTTTGTTTGAGGTTGCTGATTTTGCAGTCCTTGTTGTCCTTGCTGCTGGTATAGGCGTTGCCGTCAGCGATGTCCTGCGGCGTGATGCAATGCTGGAAGGTGAAGGCGGGCATTTGCATCGGCAAGCCTTTCATCGCCATTTTCCCGGTAATTTCGTACAGGCCGGGTTGCATGGCAGGGGCCGCGGCGGTGGCGGGCAGGGGAGACAGGACAAGCAGAGCAGCGGACAACAGGATGCGCATGGCGGATTCCTCACGGGTTGGTGAATGCGGGAGTGTTGCACAGCCCGGGTCCGGAGGCCATCGATAGGCAACCTCAATCGGTTGCATTCATATTATTCGTTGGATCAATCCATTGATAGGCTCTAACATTGCACCTGTGTTGATTGACAAGCAGAAGCAAACCGACAGGAGCCGACCATGCAGAATAGCCAGTCCCCCACCATTCAGAACCTCGAAGCCGCCTTCGCCGGCGAGTCGATGGCTCACATCAAGTATCTGTGGTTCGCGCGCCAGTGCCGCAAGGCCGGCGACGAGGCTACCGCGAAAGTGTTCGAGGACACCGCCGCGCAGGAGATGCAGCACGCCTTCGGCCACGCCGAGCTGCTGTTTTCCAACGAGACGATGACGCCTGAGAAGTGCCTGCAGTATGCGATCGAGGGCGAAACCTACGAGTACACCGAGATGTATCCGAAGTTCCGCCACGAGGCGATGCAGGAAGGTCATGACGCTGCGGTCGCCGAGATCGACGAGCAGATCGCCGAATCGAAGGAGCACGCCGAGATGTTCAAGGGCGTGCTGGAAAAAGCTGCCAAGCGCTTCGCCGCGCTCGCCAAGGTGGAAGAGAAACACGCGAAGCACTACCAGGCGCAGAAAGACGCGATTACGGCCTGAATCCAGATTCGGCCATGGATGATTAATTGATTATTTGAAAGGAAATACCATGAAAAATTGGGAATGTATTGTTTGTGGTTACGTTTATGACGAAGCGAAGGGCGATCCGGAGCATGGCATCGCACCTGGAACCCGCTGGGAGGACGTGCCGGAAGGCTGGGAATGCCCGGACTGCGGTGTGGCCAAGGCGGATTTCGAAATGGTCGAAGTCGTCTCTGCCTGAGTATCGTCGCCCTTGCCGAGGCCGCGTCTGACGCGGCCTCACTGATTCAGGAGAATCCCATGTCCCGCATCGTTATCGTGGGTTCCGGCCTCGCCGGTTACACGCTGCTGAAGGAAATCCGCAAGCGCGACAGCGCCACGCCGGTAACGCTGGTCACTGCGGATGACGGCGCGTTCTACGCCAAGCCCAATCTGTCGAATGCGCTCGCTGCGGGCAAGACGGCGGCGTCACTGGCGAGCGCCCGCGCGGACACGTTGGCGGCCGATCTTAACGCGACGATTCTGACGCGGACACGGGTCACTGCGATCGACACGCAGGCCCGGCGCATCCGCACTGAAACCGGCGAGCTCGAATACGGCAAGCTGGTTCTTGCCCTTGGTGCTGATCCGATCCCGCATGGCCTCATCGGCAGCGGTGCAGCGAACGTACTGGCGGTGAACGACCTGGCTGATTACGCCGTCTTCCGCCGCGCCATCGACGGCAAGCAGCGCGTCGCGGTGCTCGGTGGTGGACTGATCGGCTGCGAGTTCGCCAATGACCTGGTGCACGCCGACTTTGCGGTCGATGTGGTGCATCTTGGCGCCTGGCCGCTGGAGCGTCTGGTGCCGATCGAGGCTGGTCAGCGTCTGGCCGATAGGCTTGCTGTACTGGGCGTGAACTGGCATTTCGAACGCACCGCAAAATCCATCGAGCCGGCGGCGGACGGCTACCGCTTGGTGCTGGATAACGGTGAGACAATTGCGGCCGATGTGGTCCTGTCGGCGATCGGCCTGCGGCCGCGCACCCAACTCGCGCAGGCGGCGGGAATCCCGGTCGGGCGCGGCATCCAGACCAACGATCTGCTCGAAACCGGCGCGCCGAAAGTGTATGCGATCGGCGACTGTGCCGAAGTCGAAGGACTCAATCTGCCTTACGTGCAGCCTCTGATGGTGCAGGCACGTGCGCTGGCGTCGACGCTGACTGGCACACCGACCGGGGTGGTCTATCCGGCGATGCCGGTGATGGTAAAAACGCCGGCGCACCCGGTGGCAGTGCTGGCACCTAAAATCGGTGTGGCAGGCAGCTGGAAGGTGGAATGCGGCGATAGCGGCATCTGTGCGCTGCATCGGGACGCCAGCGGTCGGCTACAGGGGTTCGCACTTACTGGTAGTGAAACTGGCCGCCGTGGCGTGCTGGCGAAGGAACTGGCAGCCTGAGCCCGGGCCGGTGCTGCGCTTCGATAGATCACATCGGGAAGCGAACAAGTCCTTCGACAAGCCTGTCCTGAGTTTATCGAAGGGCTCAGGACGAACGGCAAACGCTTGATTTCGTTCGTGGTGAGCCCTTCGATAAACTCAGGACAGGCTTGTGAACCACACAGTGAACGAACGGGTTCAGCGCTTCAATAGCCAGCGCCGGCTACATGCGAGAAAATGCTGTATGGACATCTTCTGCATCTTTCACCTGCGATACGTGCGTCGCCTGCTCGCGCTCCCGATATTCCTCCCCTGTTCACAACTGCACCGCCTGTCACCAATGAGCGTGATGGAAACGCACGATCACGGCTGCATCACCCGCGGTCAGACCGCGCCACAAGACTGATGGCCACCCCGACGCCGGCCGCATTTCGCAGCAACATCCTGATCCTGGCGCTGGGCCAGGCGCTGATGCTGTCCGCCATTGTCCTCTCGGTGACGCTGGCCGCGATTCTCGGTTCCATGCTTGCGTCCGACAAGGGACTCGCCACGCTTCCTCTCGCCGCCATGGTGATCGGCACCGCCATCGCCTCGCTGCCGGCAGCGAGGTTGATGCGTCAACGTGGACGCCGGCCGGGCTTCATGCTCGGCGCGCTGCTGGGAATCGGCGGCAGTCTGCTCTGCGCGTGGGCGCTGCATCAGGGCAGCTTTGTCGTTTTCACCCTCGGCCATTTCCTGCTCGGGGCCTACCAGGGATTCGCCAACTATTACCGCTTCGCTGCGGTCGAGGCCGCCGGGTCAGCGCAGGCCGGGAGAGCCATTTCGCTGGTCATCGCGGGCGGTATCGTGGCGGCTTTCCTCGGGCCGCAGCTGGGGCTATGGGGACGCGACTGGATCGGCGGGGATATTTTCGTCGGCTCTTATCTCGCGCAGGGTGTTCTGAGCCTGGCCGCCTTGCTCTTGCTCACCCGTCTCCGGCTTCCCAAGGCGGTTGCCACGCAGTCGGGCAGCGCGCGCCCACTGCGCGAAATATTGAAACAGCCTGCGCTACGGGTGGCGATTTTCGGCGCAGCTATCGGCTACGCCGTCATGATCATGGTGATGACGGCGACCCCGTTGGCGATGCTCGGCTGCGGCCTGCCAGGATCGAGTATCGCGCCGGTGATCCAGTGGCACGTCGTGGGGATGTTCGCGCCGTCCTTCTTCACCGGCGCGCTGATCCGGCGCTACGGTGCGCCGCGCATCATGCAGGTCGGGTTTGTTCTGCTGCTTGCTCATGTCGTGCTGGCGCTGTCGGGAGTCGAGTTCCTGCATTTTCTTTCGGGGCTGGTATTCCTTGGTGTCGGCTGGAACTTTTCCTTCATCGGTGGCACCACCTTGCTGGCCCAGGCCTATCGACCCGCCGAACAAGCGAAGGTCCAGGCAACAAACGAGTTCATAGTCTTCGGCCTCGTTGCGGTGGCCACGCTTTCTTCAGGCTGGCTCTACGACCGCTTCGGCTGGGTCACGCTGAATCTTGCGGTGGTGCCGCTGCTGGTCGCGGCCTTGATCGCGACCATCGGCATCGAGCGACGATTTCGTCGGCTGGCAGCAGCCTGAAAATCGCTAACGACATGAATCCCGCCGACTACGACGCCTGGTACGACACCCCGCGCGGGCACTGGATCGGCGAAACCGAATATGCGCTGGCCGCCCGCCAGCTGACGGCACGGCCGGGTGAAAGCCTGCTCGACGTCGGCTGCGGCACCGGCTGGTTCACCCGGCGCGCCGCCGCCGACGACCTTGTCGTCACCGGGCTCGACCCCAATACCGTCTGGCTGGATTACGCGCGTGCCCACAGCGGCTCGGATTTGCGCTGGGTGGAAGGCGATGCACGTGTGCTGCCGTTCGCCGATGGCGCCTTCGATCATGTGCTGTCCATCGCCGCGCTGTGCTTTGTCGACGACGAGCGCCAAGCCGTGGCCGAGACTGTGCGGGTGGCCCGCCGTGGTTTCGCCATCGGTTGGCTCAACCGGCACAGTTTGCTGTATCGGCAGAAGGGCCGCGATGGCGGCAGTGGCGCCTATCGCGGCGCCCGCTGGCACAGCGCAGGTGAAGTGCGCGCGTTGTTCTCCGGCTTGCCGGTACGCAAGCTGACATTGCGCTCGGCGATTTTTCTGCCTTCCGCAACGCGTACGGCCCGCTACCTGGAACCGCTCATCCCCGCTGCGTTGCCGTGGGGGGCATTGCTGCTGGCAACCGGCGAGAAGGCCTGACTCGCCACGACGAGGATGCCGTCGTCAAACAGGGCCGCCCGATGTACTGACACTGACGGTCTGAAACCAAACGGCGGGCTCTCAGCCTCGCTGCGCTGCAGGCACCTGCAGCGCAGCGATCAGCGGGCAACTGACCTTGCCGCGACGTGCTTCGCAGCGACTAACAAGTTGCGTCAAGGCCGCTTCGATGTGCTGCAGATCGACCAACCGTTTGCGCACGGCATCGAGCTTGCGTGTGGCGATGACGCAGGCTTCCGAACAGTGTGTGCCGTCATCGAGTTGCAACAACTGGACAATCTCGTCGAGCGTGAATCCGAGACGCTGTGCGCTTTTGATGAACTGCACGCGTGCCACGTCCGCCTCGCCATACCGGCGAATGCCGCCCAATGGTTTGTCCGGCGCCGCCAACAGGCCACGCCGCTGGTAGAAGCGAATCGTCTCGATATTGACGCCGGCTTGCTGCGCCAGCCTTGAGATAGTGAAGGTCTGCATCTTGACTCCGTACAGAGGTACGGGCTTTATGCTACATCCATGAAACCCGGCGAAACAACCGATGAATGCGCAGGCGGGAATGTAATGGGCGGAACGACGCTCGAATCCACGTTGACATGCCCCGTCTGCGGTCACTGCAAAACCGAGACCATGCCCACCGACGCCTGCCAATGGTTCTATGAATGCGAGGCATGTCATACGGTGCTGAAACCGAAGCCGGGAGACTGCTGCGTATTTTGTTCCTATGGCACGATGCCTTGTCCACCCATCCAGTTGGCGGGCGGCAAGCAAGGTGGATGTTGTCAGAGCTGAGTTCGCTGGCCCGGCATTAACAGCGCGGACAGGGTTCGACGGGGAGCTTGCGTGCGATCCAGCCCGGCCCGGCGCTGCTTCCCCGCATGCCTTCACTGACGGTGTAGACATGGTTGAAACCCGACGCGAGAAGCACTTTCTGGGCATTGGCGGAACGACTGCCGGCGAGACCGATCAGGCCGATCGATTTTTTCTTGTCGCTATCCAGCGCCGTATCCACCTGCTGGATGAATCCCGTCTCGCCCTGCGCGCTTGCCATGCTGATGCGCAACGCGCCTTGGGCCACGCCGGTTTCCCGCCATTCGCCGGGCGTGCGCACATCGATCAGCGTGAGCGTGCCGGCCTGCATCTGGGCGTAGGCATCAGGTGCGGAAAGCGCAGGCCCGTTGCCACGCGAGCATGCGCCGAGCGACACCAGCGCGAATGCAGCAAGCACGACAATCGACAGGCGGGGTACCAGCATGATTGCTCCACAGCAGGACAGGACGGCGCATAGTGTAGCTGGGGCAAACAGCGTCCGATAGCTAGCGCATAGCCAGCATCGGCGACATGCGCGAGAATGCCGCATGGATATTTTTCGTGTCTTTCACCTGCAATGCGCGCGACGGCTGCCCGCCTTGCCCGAATCCCATCCCTGTTCGCGCCTGCACGGTCATTCGTTCAAGGTCGAACTGACCGTCAGCGGCGATATTGATCCCGTGCATGGCTGGGTACTCGACTTCGCCGACATCGAGACGGCCTGGCATCCTATTCATGCCGCGCTGGATCATCGCTGCCTCAATGACATCGACGGCCTGGACAATCCAACCAGCGAAAATCTGGCGGTGTGGTTGTGGCAGCAGCTCAAGCCGGCACTGCCTGGCTTGAGTGCCGTCGCGGTCATGGAAACCCACGACGCCGGCTGTATCTATCGCGGTTAAAAGGCTGCACAGAGCCAGCTGTTTTCGGCACTCGGTTACCAGACAAAAAACACCGTATACCAGACCCAGCCAATAATCACGGGCGCCATGGAGAAGACGGCCATGGCCAATACGCGCCGGATGGGGCTCGCGCCGTCGAGCAAGCGCCAGGCGAGTGCCATCGAGAATAATGCACCGGCTAAAAACAGGGCGATGCGTGGCGTGGCAAGCCAGTCGAGTTGGACGCGTTCGGCTTTGAGTTGGCTGATGGTGAGCAGGCTCAGGCCGAGAATGATGTTGGCCGCGCCAAGCGGCGTGAGTGCCAGGGCCAGGCGGTTGAAACCGAGCACGTCCGGACTGAGCGCCGACAAGCGGGCCGCCAGCGCGGCAGCCAGTACGAGCAGTGCGCCGAGCACGAATCCTCCACCAATGAGATAGGTGAGTATCAGTCCGCCATCGAGCCAGGTGAATACGTCATTGGCCCCCGGAACGTGCGTTAGCAGCCACCAGGGCGCATTGTCCTGCAACAGCACTTCGTGTCCGTGATCGATCAGCCAATTCGCCAGAAATATTTTGACCTCTACGTACCAGGGGCTTGACGCCCACTGGAACGCCATCGTGACGACGCCCAGCACACCGAAAAGCAGCGTCAGCACCTCTCCGGTTTTGGGCACGATCGACCGATCCAGAAGTTCGGTCCATGGCGCACGCCATGTGAACTTGACGGCGTCACGGTGCCCGCTGCAACGTCCGCACCCATGGCATTCGGACGCGCTCTTCATGCCGCGGATGTTGATCAGGGGCGCGCAATCGACGGCTTTGATATTCGGCGAGGCGTCCCAGCGATCGCGATCGACCTTGTAATGCATCGGCGCGATTTTCGCCAGCAGCCCGAACACGCCGTTGGCGGGACACAGGTGTCGGCACCAGACGCGTTTGCCTTTGCCGTAGATGAAGCCCACCACGATGGCGGCAATGGTGGAGCCTCCCAGTATCAGCAAAGCCGCCTGCGGATATTCGTAGACGCTGATGAGTTGACCGTAAATGGTCGTACCCATGAACGCCACGAACGGCCAGCCTCCCCATCGCATCCAGCGCGGAATGGACCGCCCCATGCCATGTCGGCTCGCCCACTCGGTCAGTGCACCTTCCGGGCAGAATACGCCGCACCAGGTACGCCCCAGCGTGACGGTGGCGATCATTACGCCAGGCCACCAGATCCCCCAGAACAGGAACTGGGCAAAACGCGTCAGGTTGTTCCACAGATGCGTGTCTTCCGCGGGCAAGGGCATAAAGGCGGGCACCGCGACCAGAAACAGATAACTGAGCACGATGACCCATTGCAGACCCTGTACCCAGGCGCGATGGTGCAGCAACCAATCGCCGACACGTGGCAGAAGGCCCTCTCGCGCTGGAGCGCGAGCTGCGTTGGAAATGTCGATGATCTGGATCGTCTTGCCGATACTATTCATTGTTTATTTCGCCGTGATGCGCCCTTGTGCGGTGGCCGGATGGAATTCGCCGAAGAACTTGTACGTGCCAGGCTTGAGCGGCTGGAAGATCAGAAAGCTGCTCGCACCCGGCCCCAGTACTTTTTCCTTCCGCAATTCCGTGCTCTCGAATTCTTCTGCGCCGGGTCCTTCGTTCTTGATCAACAGCCGGAACTTCGTGTTGGCAGGCACTTCCAGATTGTCCGGAATGAAATGGCCAGCCTTGATCAGCAAGTGGAACGTCGGCAGATCGGCAGCGTGGGCCGGGAAGGGACTGCAGGCAAGCGCCAGGAGCAGGAAGAGAGGTCGTGGGGAAAATGTCATGTCATGCCTCTATCAATAACTGAATTGCGC
>CAJDWX010000035.1_pt1 | contig 18022 bp, 14 predicted proteins | sample 7391741 | NCBI WGS metagenome assembly CAJDWX01 (sample SAMEA7055741, study PRJEB34461) | soil metagenome | biome: terrestrial ecosystem; feature: Peninsula; material: soil | place: Antarctica | collected 2016
CAGCTGCCTGGCGTACCGATTCGTCGAGGCCGAGCTTGCTGCCCAGCGGCTCGTAGATCGCCACCGGCGTTTCCTTGCCCTTGACACGCACGTCGTCGACTTTCATAAAGACGTGATCCGGGTCGGCCTCAACCGTCGTTTGCGTGGCCAGGATGCCGACGCCATATTGTTTGGTGATGCCTTCGAGACGCGAGCCGAGGTTCACTGCGTCGCCCATCACGGTATAGGACATGCGAAATTCCGAGCCCATGTTGCCGACGCTCATGCGTCCGCTGTTAACGCCGATACCGATCTTCACATCGGGCCAGCCGCGCGCGGCAAAGTCCCGGTTCAGTTGCGTCAGCGCGGCCTGCATGTCGAGCGCGGTCTGTACCGCGCGGCTGGCGTGGTCCGTGAGATCCACCGGCGCGTTCCAGAACGCCATGATGGCATCGCCAATGTATTTGTCGATGGTGCCGCGATGCTGCTGGACGATGCGCGTCATGGTCGATAGGTAGGCGTTGAGCACGTCGGCGAGTTCGGTTGGCGGCAGCTTTTCCGAGAAATTGGTGAAGCCACGGATGTCGGAAAACAGCACCGTCATCTCACGCGATTGACCTTCCATCGTGTAGTGCGCGGGGTTCCGACTCATCTCGTCGGCCAGCTCAGGTGGTACATACTGACCGAACAGCTTGGTGATCTGGCGTTTGCTGCGCGTCGCGGCAAAAAAGCCGTAGGCGGTATTGAGCGCATACAGCCCGAGTACTGTCAGCATCGGCGCCGCCATCGGCACCACCCAGAAACGCATCCAGGCTGCCGCATAGGCCGCCAGCAATAGCGCAAGCATCGCGACGCTGGCGAGCAGGCCGACGATTGGGCCGAAGCGCAGTAACACTGCCGTCAGCAACGCACCCAACAGCAGGACGGCGAGCAGGCGCGCGTCAGCAGTCCACGGCGGTATGCTGCGGGTGGTGCCGTCGAGCATGCCGGCGATCAGGTGGGCATGAATCTCGACCCCGGGAAATGCAGTGGAGAACGGTGTCACGCGCAGGTCGGTCAGCCCCGGCGCGGTGGAGCCCACCAGCACGATGCGGTTTTCCAGCTGAGCCGGCGCCACCTTGCCTGCCAGCACCTGCGCCGCCGAAATATAGGGAAACGGCGAGCCGGCGTGATACGGCACATACACCGTGCCATCCGCACTCAACGGCACGCGGATGCCGCCCACCTCGATCCACGGCGTGCGGTATTGCCTGCCAAGCAGCTTGCTCTGCTCGACGCCAGCCTCGATGGGATCGCCGCCGAACGCCACCCGCAACGTGGCGGCCGACAGCGCCAGGTAATAGCCGTCGCCGAACGGCGTCACCAGACTCATCTGGCGCGCCGTACCATCGGCGTCGGCCAGCATGTTGAAGAATCCCGCCCCCTGTGCAGCATTCTGGAATGCAGCCAGATTCGCGCCATAACCAGTAGGCGACGGGATACCAGGATGTAGTGGATCAAATACCGCATCAGGCAGGGAAGGCGGCGGCAGCATGCCGGTACGAGCGTCGCTGTAACCTGCGGGAATAAAGTAATACCCCAGTGAAACCGGGCGCTCGGCGAGTGCCTGGGCAAAACGGGCGTCGTAGTCGAGGTTGGGCGCGAGGTCTCTGAGTACGGATCGGAACGCGCGGTCGCCCGCGAGATCGTGCTGCGCCAGTTGCTTGAGGGTGTCGAGACCCGAACTCGTATCCGGCTCGGCGAACACCACGTCAAAGCCAACTGCCGCGACGCCATAGTGATCAAACAGTTGCTCGACCAGCGCGGTCATTTTGTCGCGGCTCCACGGCCAACGGCCCACGCTCTTCAGGCTGGCTTCGTCGATATCGAGGATGGCCACACGATCGTCCATTCCTGCCGGCGCGGTGCGTTTCAGCCAGACGTCATACAGCCAGGCCTCGGCACGCTGCATGGGTGGGATAGGGACCAGTCCGGCAACGTGCGCCGCGATCAGCAGAACAAACAGCGCAGACAGTCCCGCCTGCGCCAGCCGGGGCGGGAGACGTATCACCGAATACGGTAGAAGCGACCGGGCAGGTCCTTGCCCTGTATGGCATCGAAGCGGCCATCGACGGCCTCGCCCAGTTCAGCCAGGCGATCGGCCGGATGCGGGTGAGTCTTGTACAACAGGCTGGTCCGGCTGTCCTTGGCGGACATCCCGGCCAAGTCCTGCAAGACCTCGGGCAGGCCCCAAGGATCATAGCCGGCCCGCGCGCCATGATTTCTGCGCCGTTGCCGATCAGGTTCTGCACCACCTGGTCGCTGTCCTTCACCTTGTTTCCGACTGCCTGACCCAGCGCGCCGATCAGGCTCGACTGCTTGAGCACCTTGAGGTGATGCTTCATGGTGACGTGCGCAATTTCATGCGCCAGCACGCCGGCCAGCTCGGCTTCGTTATTCAGGCGCTTATACAGGCCCTTGGTGACGAAGATGTAGCCGCCAGGCGCGGCGAATGCGTTGATGTCCTCGGTATCAAGCACACCGAAATGCCAGGTGACGTCATTGCGACCGCTCTGCAGCGCCACCCAGTCGCCGACCAGATTGACGTAGCGCTGGAGCTTGTCGTCGCGCACCAGCGGTACGGCGCCCAACAGGTCGCCCGCGATCTGCCGGCCGATGCGCGTCTCCTCTTCGGACGAGTAATCACCGAACAGCGCAAATCCCAGTTGCCGTGCATCGATTTTCTGCTTGGCCGGCGGCGCTGGCGCAACGGTGTTTTGCGAGGCATCGGGTCCAGGTGACGACGGCGCCGGTTGCGTTTTCTCGCCCTTGTTCAGCTCCTGGTTGATACGCTCTTTGAGCAGTTTGCCAAAATCCAGTCCCGACGCCACTCCGCTGAACGAAACCAGCGTAACGGCCACAACAATCAATTTGAATTTCATCAGTTGTCCTCCCACGGCGATGAAGTCTTCGCGGACTGCGGTACCGGCAACGCCGATACGTTGGTCGTCCTCAGTCCTGCCTGGGATGCGAAACTGCGGGCCTGCGCAGGGGTCGCCTGCCACGCATTCATCCGCGCCAGTTCTTCACCATTGAACTTCGCCTGTTTCAAGTCTTCTTCGTTCAGGCCGCGCAGGCCGGCCACAGCCACCACGCGGCTGGGGGCGGACCGGGTGGTGGCCGCACCCACCACGTCGCCCAGCCCGGCACCACCCAAGCCCCCGGCGCCGGCGCGCACCGACAGCAGCCGGATCCAGCCGGTCGACTTGCCCGAGCTCACGCGCAGCCAGCCGCCCTGCTTGGCGAGGATGTTGACGCTGGTGCCCTTGGACACAGTTGCCGCCACTTTGGACGACGCGCTCGGCTGGCTATAGAGCTTGTCGTTGCGCAGAACCGTGCCCGGCGCGGCGAGTGCCGATGCGGCCAACACGCACATCGCCACACCCACCGGAATCAATAATGTCTTCATCGTATGTGTTCTCCGTCTGACTGCGGAACTGTAGGGCCTGCCACCCGATGGTGCAAGCGTCCGCAATGGCGTTAAGATGCCGCGATGAATTTTCTCACGGCCTCCATCGAATCACTTGGCGCCAAGGTCGTCGGCTGGTTCACCGTCGGGTATGACATGTTCGTCTTTCTGGCCAGGGCCACGATGCTGCTGCTGGAGCCCTCCACCTGGAACCGCGCCACTTTCGACGTCGTGGTAAAGCAGATCTACTTCACGGCGGTGCAGATCCTGCATATATTCCTCGGCTACGTGCTGGTGATCTCGTGGCTCATCATCACCATCATTCTGTCCACCGCACGCGACTTCGGTCTCACTGAATTCGCCAGCGAAATGACCATTCGCGTGCTGGTGCTCGAACTGCTGCCCTTCCTGACGGCGCTGTTCGTCGCCCTGCGCTCAGGTAGCGCCATCAACACCGAGGTCGCGCTCATGCAGGTCAACAACGAATTGGATGCGCTGGAGCATTGCAAGGTTCCACCGATGCAGTTCGAGTTCCTGCCGCGCCTGATCGGCGGGGTCGTGTCGGTCGTCACGCTGGCGGGCCTGGCCGGCCTGCTCGCCCTCCTGATGGGCTACCTTGCGATCTACGGCATGAACGTGGCTGGCTTCAACGCGTATACGGCGACCATCGCAAAAATCTTCAATTTCCCGATCGTGGCGGGGTTGATCGCCAAATGCGCGTTGTTCGGGTTGGCGGTCACGTTGATTCCGGTCACCGCCGGGCTGGAGACGCCGAAAAAGCTCTTCATGGTGCCGGTTTCGGTATTGCGCGGCATGATGCGGGTGTTCTTCGCCATCGTGGCGATCGAGGTGGTGTCATTAGCGCTCAAGTACATCTGACTCCGTTCGACGACCGCACCAGCTTGATGACGGCGGTTGCCGCCCTCTCGGACGACGTGGCGCGCGTTGCACTCGATCTGCCGCTGCGGGCCAACCTGTCGGCACTCGACAACATTGCATTGATTCCGCTCTACCAGCGCCACTACGGCGCTGCCGAATCGGGCCGACTGGCGCACGCAATGCTCGACCAACTGGGTTATGCCGACATTGCCCCGCTGCGCGATCCAGACATGACGCCCGCGCAGCGCTTTGCCGCCAAACTGGCGCGCGCACTCATCCTCAAGCGCCCGCGGCTGGTCATCGACCGCCCCGGTGCCATGCTTTACGATGTGCCCTATCCGGCCTTCATCCGGCAACTGGCGGCACGGGCTGAGATGGCCGGCACCTGGGAAATTTTCGACTTCAGCTGGAATCAGGCACTTTATCAAGTATGAACAAACTGCATTTCAAGGTCGGACTGTTTGCCGCTGCATCGTTGCTGCTGGCCGGGATTTTTGTTGTCTACCTGTTGCATGCACGCGGTTTCTTCGACAAGATCTTCCATCTGCAACTGGCCGCAGTCAGTGCCGATGGTGTGGCGCCTGGCGTCCCGGTGGTGTTCTCCGGCATCGAGATCGGCCGCGTCACCACACTCGGCCTGAATGAAAACGGCGGCATCATCATCCATACCGAGTTCCTCAGCCGCAATGCAAAATGGCTGAAGGAAAACAGCAGTTTCCTACTCGACAAGCGCAATGCAAAATGGCTGAAGGAAAACAGCAGTTTCCTACTCGACAAGCCCATCGTCGGCGGCGCCAAAATCCGGGTCGATTCGCCCGACCTCAGCGCTCCGGCACTTCCTGACAACGCCACCATGCTGCTGCTCACGTCCGACATCAGCAAGGAACTCCCAGCGCTGGTCGAACGGGTCCAGGCAATTCTCACCAACGTCGAGTATCTCACCCGCAAGGATGGCGAGATCAATGCCACACTGGCCAACGTGAAGACCGTGACCGGGCGCATGACCGGCGAATACGGCATACTCGAAAGCGTGCTCGGCAGCACGGACAAGGCGCGTGCCGTCACCGATTCGCTTGACAAGATGCGCGCCCTCATGACCAAGCTAGACGCCCTGGCCGCGAAGACCGATCAATGGTTGTATGCGCCTGGCGGCGTCGCCGAGGACACGCGAAAATCGCTGGCGCAGGTCCGCCTGATGCTGAGCGACGCACAGTCCAGCCTGAAGAAGGCCGATGCCGTGATGGCCAATGCGGTGGAGATTTCTGCCAACCTCAACGACGGCACGCAAAATATCACCCAATTGCGTACCGAGATCGACGATGCCGTGCGCAAGGCCAACGATCTGATCAACGAGATCAACAAGAAATGGCCGTTCGCACATGAGCCCGAGGTGAAACTACCATGAGAAAATTATTTGTCCTCGCCAGTCTGCTCACGCTCGTCGGCTGCGGCAGCGGCGGGCCGCCGCCGCCGGACTGGAAAGTCGATGCGGCCGACCTGATCGCACGCTACCAAAAGCATGCGTTGCGCGGCGAAAATACCCTGGCCGAGCGCTACTTCCAGCAGGCGATTACCGCCACCGGCGGCGCAGGGCGGGTTAACGAGACTGCTCACCTGTGGCTGGTGCATTGCGCTATCCGCCGTGCCATGCTGATCGACGATACCTGTGCCGGCTACGCCGATCTCGCACGTATCGCCCCGAACGCGGCGGACCAGGCCTACTACCGGTTCATCACCCTGCGCTGGAAAGACCTCGACCCGTCGCTGTTGCCGCGCCAGCATCAGGACCTGTTGCGTGCACCAGCCGGCAAGCGGCCTGAAACACTCGCCAAGATCACCGACCCACTGGCACGCCTGCTCGATGCCAGCCTGCTGGTCATGCGTGGGGAAGCCGATGTCAGCACGCTCGCGATTGCTACCGAAACCGCCTCTTCCCAAGGCTGGCGCCAACCCCTGCTGACTTTCCTGAAACTTCAGCAAAAACAGGCCATTGCCCAAGGTGATGTCGCCGAGCAGGCGCGGCTCGACCGGCGTATCCAACTGGTGGAACAAAGCCTCGTCCCTGCCCCTTAAACAGGGCCCTGGCATGCTGGCAAACCCGTGCCGGCTACGAGCATGCCGTCGCTTGCAGACTGTCGCGACTGGCGCCCGACCTGGCCCGGCCGGATGGCCATATAAAAAGGCCTTCCCTCATTGACAAGCCTGCACACGATGATTACCGTGCAACTTCGGAGAACCGTTTTCTTCGTGAAAAAAACAAGCTGAAACCCGATATTCAAAAGGAGGAGTACCCATGAAATACACGACGATTGCGCTGGCTGCCCTGGCCGTATTCGCCACCGCTGCTCAAGCCGCCCCCCCCATGATGTCCGTCGAATGGACCGCTGAGGCTTGCGATGCCTGGAACAAGGATGCCACTCTGACGGATGGCCTGGCCGACAAATGGATCAAGAATGACGCCGGCCGCGGCTACAAGATCATTCATCTGTATCGCACGGACTGCGGCGAAGCCACGCAAACCGAGATGAAGATCGCTTCCAAGGACGGCAAGGCCATCTGCGTCTATGGCGGCGCCGTGCAAAACCCGAAGATGGATTACGCGTCCGACTACACCATGCACGCCACCACCCAGCGCTGGGACGAAATGGGTGCGGGTGAATACGGCCCGATGAAAGCCATGATGTTTGGCCGCCTCAAGTTTGCCGGCCCGAAAGTGGAAGCGATGACCGTGATGGGACCGTTCGAGACCTTCCTGCGTCTACCGGGCAAAATCCCGGGCGACAAGGCCTGTCCCGCCAAGTAAACGGGTGAGTCACACAAAAAAGCCGGGAAATTTCCCGGCTTTTTTGTGTCGGTGAATTGGGCCAGGTGCTAATGCACTGTTCCGCTCGTCACGTCGAGTGGCCGGCCATTGCGAATTTCTTCCGGCGTGGCCTCGCGAATATCCATCACATTTACGAGGCAGGTCACGCTCTGCCCGGCCAGCGAGGGATTGCCGTCCAGCGTGAGCTTGCCGTCCTCGATCGCAGTGACGTAAAAAACCTTGGTCTCGCCCGATCCGTTCTCGAACATGACTTCCGCCCCAACACGCTGGAATTCCGGCGGCACATTCTCGATGTCGTCCACGAACACCAGGCTCTCGTCGCGCAGCCCATATCCCTCTTCGGGTGACAAGGCGATTTCAACGCGGTCACCTATCTTGCGGCCGTCCACCGCCGATTCGATCGCCGGCAGAATGCCGCTGTTGGCACCCTGTACATAGCCCACCGGAATGTCGTGCTGCTCGACGACCATGCCGCGCGAATCGAGAATGGAATAGGTAATGTATACAAGTGAGTTCGGGATTACGGTCGCCATGCTGTCTCATTCATCTCTATCTGGGAAAACGCAGCGCTCGTGCCTGATTTGGCATTCGGGCCGTGTGCTTATGATACCTTCGAATTCCGACCCCTCCATCGCCCGCCCATGAAACCGCTTAAACAGCTACCCGCCTGGAAGGCTCTGGAACAGCACTTCAAGACCATGCGCAGCTTCGACATGCGTACCGCATTCCGCGAGGACGCCACGCGATTCGATCAGCTCTCGCTGCGCTGCGGTGATCTGCTGCTCGACTATTCGAAGAACCGCATCACACCCGACACCCTGGGTTTGCTGATGCAACTTGCTCGCGAATCCGACTTGGAAAGCATGCGTGCCGCGATGTTCAGTGGCGAGCGCATCAATTTCACCGAACACCGCGCGGTGCTGCATACCGCCCTGCGCGCGCCGGTGCGTCCGCCGCTGGTGGTGGAAGGTGTGCACGTTGAACGCGAAGTCGCCCAAGTGCTGGACCGCATGCAGCGCTTCGTCGAATCGATCCACAGCGGCAACTGGCGCGGCCACACCGGCAAACCCATCCGCGACGTAGTGAACATCGGCATCGGCGGCTCGGATCTGGGACCGGCGATGGTATGTCACGCACTCGATCATTACGCGGTTGAGAACGTGCGAGTGCATTTCGTCTCCAACCTCGATCCGGCCCATCTGGCCGGCACGCTGAAACCGCTCGATCCCGAGACCACGCTGTTCGTCGTCGCCTCGAAAACCTTCACCACGCTGGAAACCCTGGCCAACGCCAATTCGGCCAAGGCCTGGCTACTCGCTGCGCTGCGTGAACCTGCTGCGATTGCGCGGCATTTCGTTGCCCTGTCGACCAACACAGAAGCAGTCGAAGCCTTCGGCATTGATCCCGACAACATGTTCATCTTCTGGGACTGGGTCGGCGGCCGCTATTCGCTGTGGTCGGCGATCGGCCTGTCGATCGCGCTGCAGATCGGCTGGGGCAATTTCCAGGCACTGCTCGCCGGCGCGCACGCAATGGACATCCATTTCAAGGAGGCGCCACTGGAAGCCAATATGCCGGTGATCCTCGGCATGCTCGGTATCTGGTACGCCAACTTCTGGGGCACCGATACCTACGGCATCTTTCCCTACGACCAGCGGCTGCGTCTGCTGGTGCCCTTCTTGCAACAGCTCGACATGGAATCGAACGGCAAGAACGTCAACCGCGCGAATCGCCGGGTCAACTACAACACCGGCCCGATCGTGTGGGGCGCACCCGGCACCAACGGCCAACACGCGTTTTTTGAGCTGGTGCACCAGGGCACGCGTCTGATTCCGACCGACTTCCTGATGGCAGCGGTCAACTCCACACCGCTCGCCGACCAGCACGAATGGCTGCTCGCCAACTGCCTGGCGCAGACCGAAGCCTTGCTGAAAGGCAAGTCCCGCGCGGTGAGCGAGGCCGAGCTCATCGCCCAGGGCATGCGCCGGAAAGACGCGAGAGTACTCGCGCCGCACAAGGTCTTCCCCGGCAATCGCCCGAGTAACACCCTGCTCTACCAGAAACTCGACCCACACACGCTGGGCATGCTGATTGCGCTCTACGAGCACAAGGTGTTCGTGCAGGGGGTGGTCTGGCAGATCAACAGCTTCGACCAATGGGGCGTCGAACTTGGCAAGCAACTGGCGCCACCGATCCGCGCCGCGCTGAGTTCGGTGCGCGCGGTCGGCGAACACGACGCCTCGACGCAAGGACTGATCACCGACATCCGCCGGCGGCGCGGGCTCAGTACCTAGAGCCTGACTTCTACTGAGTCAGGCTTTTGACGCGCACTCGATAAGTCACTGCCGTCTTGCCTTCTGCGGGTACCTTCACTTTCCATTCGGCGGTGCCGGATGTCGCCTTGGTGTGCGGCTGCGACTCGGAGATCATCGCCCAGTCGCCCGGCATCGGCTCACGCACGGTGACGGTAATCGCCTCCGGTTTGGCGTTTTTCAGCACGATTTCGTAGGCCGATTCGAACACATAGTCGGTACGGCTTGTACCGGCCAGCTTCTGGAACGCAGTCTGTTTCCGCTCCGCGGTAACGTCGAATGCTTCGCCCAGCTTCAGACGCACGGTCTCGTTCTTTGGCGTGTGGTCGATACGATCCTCGCCGGCAAATTGCACATTGCTCTGACCGTCCCGCTTGTAGACCCGGATTACGCCCTTGGGCAGGGGAATGCCGAGGCCTTCGCCCTTGTTGTCGAACTCGACGAACACGCCGACCTTGGTCTCGCGGCCTATTTCGTCGTACTGACCCAAGTAGTAGTAGTTCGCGCCCTCGAGCAGGAATTCCTTTCTAACCGGCACCCGGCTTGCCGCCATCAGCGCGACCTGCTTGGTCTGGTTTTCCGCCAGCGTGATGGGACGCTGCAGCGTATAGAGATGATATTCGAACAGCGATTCCTGCTGCATGTCGGCAGCGCCGGCCACCTTGGCCACCATCGCCATCGTCGCGCGCGGCATCGGTTGCGCCTCGCGTACCCGGTTGAGATCGCCCGCCACCAGTTGCAGTTTGGCATTCGGATAGGCCGTTCCACTCTGGTTGGTCAGCGTGACCAAGCCGTTCAGGTCGATCCGGTCGTCATTGGCATTCAACTCGGCCACATAATCGGCGCGCCACGCCAGGCCCGCGGTCAGATAGGACAATTCCAGGTTCTGCTCTCCGGCGACCGGGTTGACCAGCGAGATGACCAGCGTGGGCGTATCGCGCAGGGTATCGGGTACGCCGGGGAACGCCAGTCGTCCCTGCACGCCTGTTTCGATACGGCCGTCGGCAAACTTGAGCACCACACCACTGTTGGTCGAAAGCACGGTGGCGGTTTCAAGGGTTTCCACGTCGGTGCCTGGATGCATGCGAATGACACTGACTTCGCGCCCGACGTACTTTTCAAGCAGTTTCTGCGGCGTCAGCAGGTCAAAATCAAAATACTGTTCCTGCAGGCGGAACCCCGCAGGGTTGGACAAATTGCGCAGTTGCGCGGTTTCCGGGCGCAACTGCGCCGACACCTCGCGCCATGCCAATTGATTGAAATCGCGTCCCAGTTTGACCCGCCGCGTATCCTTTACCAGCGCCAGGTTGTCGTTGTAGATGGTGACTGCCAACCCGGACCGGTCGGATGCCGTGCTGACGACCTCATCGCGCGGTGCGCTCCAAACGGCCTGTGACACGAGCAGCAGGCCGGCAATCGTCGTGTTGCTCAGTGTTTTCTTCATCATGGGTCCTCGTTCAGGTCTTGCCACAGGATTCCATGATGACGCAAGCACGCGAAAAATGCTTCCCGGCGCTAGAATGACGTACAAATCCCGTAGTGAGCGACATGATTTCAGACGACCCCACTCCATCACGCATCGTCGGCGGCGGCATCAATACCAGCGAATCCGAGCAGCCCGTGGTGGTGACGCAGATGCTCGGCATAGCGAGCAGCGATCCAGTACGCGAGGAGGTCTTGCGGGCGCGCTTCCTGTCGTTCGATCCGCTGTTCGATGCCACCTCCAATCTGGTTGCGCATCAACTCGTCCTGCGCGGCCGTGCCGCGGCCGCCGACGCCCCGCCCGAACTCCGGCAAATGGAAGAGGACATGTTGCTGACGGGGCTGTATTCCCTGGCGCAGGATGACCTGACCGGCGAACTGCCCCTGCTGGTGCGGATCAGCACGGGCATGCTGTTCAGCGAGATTCCGCAGCAACTCAATCGCCGCCAGATGATCTGGTGCGTGGACCTCGACAACGAGCAGCATCTGGCGCGTGCGCTGGCTCTGCAGGATGCGGGCCTGACATTCTGCCCGACACTCAATCCCAAGGATGCGGTCGTGTATGACAGCATGTCCGCCTGGCGCTTCCTGGGTTGCCATGCTGACGAGACCCCGCCGTCGGCTGCTGCGCGCCTGGTCGTGGGTGGCATGCGGCATGCCCACGCCAAGGCCCAATCCCACTGGCCCGAGAATACCTGGTTCAGGGTCAGTTTCTTTTTCGGCGACAGCCAAGCTACCGAAATCAGTCACGAACAAGCCATCCAGCTGGATCTGCTGGCCATCGCCCTGCGCGAATCAGTCGAAACCCTGGTGCAGTTCTTCCGCCTGAATCCCGACCTGGCGCCACGCCTGCTGGCCATCGCCAACTCTCAAGCCGGCGGCTTGAGCCGACCTGCCGAATCGACAGCGCACGCACTCATCATGCTGGGATCGCAACGCGCTAGTCGCGTGGCGGCTTTATTGGCTTTGGTGGGCAAACAGCCCACCGATTCCTCGCGCCACTATGCGATCACGGCGCTGACACGGGCGCTGTTCATGGGGAAGATCTCCCGTCTGGGTGCGCCGGCCGAGAGCGCCGCTGCGGCGTTCGAAATCGGCCTGCTGTCGACCGCCACCCATGCGTTGTCGCTGCCAATGGAGACGCTTATCCGCAAGCTGGGTTTGTCGGAAACCAGCGCGCGCGCACTCCGCGCGCAGCCGTCGCCCGAACGGGCCATGCTGCAACTGACCTATGCCTGCGAAAGCAACGACGTCGAAACGCTGACCTCATACGCGCAACAACTCGATATTCCGCTGCATCAAATTTCGGTGGCCTATCTGGACGCCCTGATCGCCGCATCCGAACTCGACGCCGCCCTGCATTGACCGCAGCATTCCGGCTCAAAATCAAAAATAGCACGAAGCTGAACCGTAGACCGTGCTTCAGCACGGCAGAGCGTGGCGGTTGACGCTTTAGCGTCTTACTGCCCACGGCCTACCTCTTGCGGGTAAGGCGAAAGCAACAAAGCAAGTTTTGATTTTGAGTTGGCATAAAATGACGGTTTTGCTTGCTACTCGCCCACATGCACCCCACCCTGGTTTTCGACATTGAAACAATCCCAGACCTCGCCGGATTCGCCGCTGTCAACGGCATAGACGAGACAACGCTGCCTCAGGCCGAGCTTGCCGAAATGACGCTGCTCGCCCGCCGCCAGAAAACCGGCAGCGATTTCATGCCGCATTACTTGCACCGCATCGTCGCCATTTCCTGTGTGCTTAGAAGCGGCGACCAGCTCACGGTCTGGTCGCTCGGCGATCCGGACAGCAGCGAAGCCGAGCTGATCCAGCGTTTCTATGATGGCATCGAACGCTACACGCCTCAGCTGGTGTCGTGGAATGGCGGCGGTTTCGACCTGCCGGTACTGCATTACCGCGCCTTGATCCATGGCGTGGCCGCGGCGCGCTACTGGGACTGGGGCGACGACGACAAGGACTTCAAGTGGAACAGCTACCTGGGGCGTTACCACACCCGGCACCTTGACCTGATGGATGTGCTGGCGATGTATCAGCCGCGCGCCAATGCACCACTCGACCAGATGGCCAAGCTGTGCGGCTTTCCCGGCAAGCTGGGAATGGACGGCTCGAAGGTGCTAGACGCCTTCCAGCGAGGTGAAATCGACGCCATTCGCAACTACTGCGAAACCGACGTCATGAACACCTGGCTGGTGTACCTGCGCTTCCAGAAAATGCGCGGCACCCTGAGCGAAGCGAGCTACGCCGCCGAAATCGAACTCGCACGCAACACTGTAGCAACCCATCCGACGCCACACTGGCAAGAGTTTCTGGCAGCCTGGGCGTGAATTCTATTGTCGACATTCTTTCCCTTGACCACGAGGGTCATGGCATTGCGCGTATTGGCGGCAAGGTCACCTTCGTCGACGGCGCGCTGGCAGGCGAACGTGTAGAAATCGTCGTCTATCGCAAGCACGCCAAGTACAACTCGGCCAACGCGATCACCATCCTCAAGCCCAGTGCGCAGCGTACCGAAGCGCGCTGTCCGTATTTTGGCCGCTGCGGTGGCTGCTCGATGCAACATCTGGAAGCCAGCGCCCAGGTGGCGGCGAAGCAGCGCGTACTGGAAGAAAATCTCGCCCGCATCGGCAAGGTCAAACCCGAATTGATGCTATCGGCCCTGCATGGGCCGAGCTGGGGCTACCGCACGCGCGCACGGCTGTCCGCGCGCTGGGTCGACAAGAAAGGCGGCGGACTGGTCGGCTTCCGCGAAAAACGGTCCAGTTACATCACCGACATGGTGAGTTGCGAGGTACTCACTCCCGATGTCTCGGGGCTGATCCAGCCGCTGCGCGAACTGATCGGCGAACTATCAAACGCCACCCGTATCCCGCAGATCGAGGTAGCCGTCGGCGAGCATGTCACCGTGCTGGTGTTCCGCCTGCTCGAACCGTGGAACGACGACGATGCCGCCAGGGTGCGGGCGTTTGCCGATCGCCATCGCGTGCAGATCTGGGAACAGGCCAAAGGCCCCGACACCGTGCGCCCGTTCTGGCCCGACATCGCGCCTGAACTCAGCTACAGCCTGCCCGAATTCGGCCTTGTCATGCCGTTCCGACCCACCGATTTCACCCAGGTCAATATCGCGATCAACCGTGCGCTGGTCAGCCGCGCGGTCCGTCTGCTCGATCCGCATCCGGGCGAACGCATTGGCGACCTGTTCTGTGGATTGGGCAACTTCACACTACCCCTCGCCCGAAGCGGCGCCGACGTGCTCGGCATTGACGGCAGCAAGGAACTGGTCGAGCGCGCCCGCGAAAATGCCCTGCGTAACCATTTGCCCAACGCCCATTTCGTGGTCGACAACCTGTTCGAGATGACTCCGGAGAAATTCGCCGCCCTGGAGCATTTCGACAAGCTGCTGATTGATCCGCCGCGCTCCGGCGCCATCGAAGTCGTCAAATCACTACCCGACGCGACTGAAACCGAAAGCGGCGCACCGCAGCGCATTGTCTACGTTTCGTGCGACCCCGCCACACTGGCGCGCGACGCCGAGGTGCTGGTGCACATCAAGGGTTACCGGCTCGAAGCCGCCGGCGTCGCCAACATGTTCCCGCACACCGCGCATGTGGAGTCGATTGCCCTGTTCACGCGGTAATCCATTAAAATCCCGCCTTCACTTAATCCCTAACTTTTAGCCCCTAAAATGGCACTCATCGTACAAAAATACGGCGGCACCTCGGTCGCCAATGTCGAACGCATCCGCGCAGTAGCGGAGCGCGTCGCCAAATTCAAAATGCTTGGGCATCAGGTCGTGGTGGTGCTCTCCGCCATGTCGGGTGAGACCAATCGGCTGATCGCACTGGCGAAAGGCATCCAGGCCCTGCCGGACCCACGCGAACTCGACATGCTGGTATCCACCGGCGAACAGGTCACCATTGCCCTGCTCGCCATGGCACTGAAAGATCTCGGCCTGAAAGCCAGGAGCTATACCGGTTCCCAGGTGCAGATCCTTACCGACAATGCCCACACCAAGGCACGCATTCTCAACATCGACGAAACCAACATGCGGCGCGATCTGGATGCCGGCCATGTGCTCGTGGTCGCCGGCTTCCAGGGCGTCGATGCCGACGGCAACATCACCACGCTGGGACGCGGCGGTTCCGACACCACCGGCGTGGCACTCGCCGCAGCCCTCAAGGCTGACGAGTGCCAGATCTACACCGACGTCGACGGCGTCTACACCACCGACCCGCGCATCGTTCCCGAAGCACGTCGACTGAAGACCGTCACTTTCGAAGAAATGCTCGAAATGGCGAGCCTCGGTTCCAAGGTGCTGCAGATCCGTGCGGTCGAGTTCGCCGGTAAATTCAAAGTCAAACTCCGCGTGCTGTCCAGCTTTCAGGATGAAGGCGACGGCACCCTCATCACTTTCGAGGAAAACGACACCATGGAACACGCCATCATCTCCGGCATCGCGTTCAGCCGCGACGAAGCCAAAATCACCGTGGTCGGCGTACCCGACCAGCCCGGCATCGCCTACCAGATCCTCGGCCCGGTCGCCGACGCCAACATCGACGTCGACATGATCGTGCAAAACGTCGGCCACGCGAATTCGACCGACTTCACCTTCACCGTGCATCGCAACGATTTCGCCAAGGCCATGGATATCGTCAAGGCCACCGCCGCGACCATCGACGCACGCGAAGTCATCGGCGACGACAATATCGCCAAAGTCTCGATCGTCGGCGTCGGCATGCGCTCGCATGTGGGCATTGCACGCAAGATGTTCGAGACCCTGGCCCAGGAAAATATCAACCTGAAGATGATTTCCACCTCCGAAATCAAGATCTCCGTGGTGGTCGAGGATAAATATCTGGAACTCGCCGTGCGCGCGCTGCATCAGGCATTCGAACTCGACAAGGAGACAGCGTAAGGTGGCGCTCTGCCACGCATTCCGATACAATGCGCGGCGGTTCGGAGACGTGGCCGAGTGGTTGAAGGTACTCCCCTGCTAAGGGAGCATGCGGGCTTAAACCTGCATCGAGGGTTCGAATCCCTCCGTCTCCGCCAAACTATAATAACGGACAGATTTCGTCTGCCCGGGATCACCAAAACTGCGTATAATTCGCAACCTTCAAAGCGCCGGTAGCTCAGCTGGATAGAGTACTTGGCTACGAACCAAGGGGTCAGGAGTTCGAATCTCTTCCGGCGCACCAGATAAGACAAGGGGTTAGCTTCGGCTAGCCCCTTTTTCTTTGTCAGGGCACCGGGCCATCTGACTACCCCGTCGCCCTTCCATCAAACCAGAAAACGTGGACCAGATTTGCTACGTCAGCCTGACACGGTTGCTTAGCAAGCATCGAAGCAATCGGTCTATGATTCTCTCAATGCTTGGGAGATCACGATGAAGATAGTTGGCCTGCTTTTTCTCTTCGCTTCACTACCCGCTCTCGCCCAATCCGAGATATCCGGCACGGCCCACGTCATGGACGGCAACACGATACACGTCGCCACTGATAGCGGAACGATCGGGATACGCTTGCAGGGCATAGTCGCACCCGAGAATCAGCAGCCGGGCGGGGATGAGGCGACAGCCTTCCTGGAACAATACGCAGAGGGCGAACCCGTGCGCTGCACACTGGGTGGGACTCAATTTCAAAGCCTTGAAATCGGGATTTGTTATGTGGCGGGTCAGGACATTGCTGCGGCAGTTGTCCGGGCTGGGCTGGCACGGGATTGTCCAGCACTTTCAGGTGGTCGGTACTGGGCGATTGAACGACCGGAAGCGCAGATACTTCCCTTGCCGGACTACTGCAAATCAAATACCAAAGGGGCGAGCAGAAGTCCGATGCGGCACAGTATTTTGCCCTAAAATGCAGGGCAGACAGACCGATTGAACAGGACGCCGTGCTCAAAAAAATCAAAGTCCACGATCTGCAGCTGGGCATGCACCTGCACGGGCTGTGCGGCTCATGGATGGACCATCCATTCTGGCGCAGCAAGTTCACCCTGACAGACATCAAGGACATCCGCCGCATTCACGACAGCGGCATCACCGAGGTCTGGATCGATGTCGACAAAGGCCTCGACATACCCGACAAGCTTAAAGTGGAAACCGAACCATCGGCTACCAAAGAGCTGATGGATTCCGGGCTTGCGCCCAGAATCGAGAGGCTCAAACCGGCGTCAATGAGCGAGGAGCTGCAGCGTGCAGCCATGATCTGCGCCAAAGGCAGAAAGGCAGTTGTCTCCATGTTTCGGGAAGTGCGCATGGGTAATGCCGTCAGCGCCGAGGATGTTGGCAAACTGGTCGAAGAAATTTCCTCGTCGGTACTCCGCAATCCGGGGGCGCTGATCAGTCTGGCGCGGATCAAGACGGCCGACGACTATACCTACATGCACTCCGTTGCGGTTTGCGCGCTGATGGTCTCGCTCGCGCGCCAGTTGAATCTGGATGAGACCAGCGTGCGCGAGGCTGGCATGGCCGGCCTGATGCACGATCTGGGTAAGGCATTGATGCCGATGGAGGTGCTCAACAAGCCGGGCAGGTTGACCGACGACGAATTTCGCATCATCAAGGGCCATCCAGTCGAGGGGCACCGCCTGCTGGTCGAGGGCAAAACCGCCAGCGACATCGTGCTCGATGTGTGCCTTCATCACCACGAAAAAGTCGACGGCAGCGGCTATCCAGACCGACTCGCGGGCGACAGCATCAGCCTCTTCGCGAGGATGGGCGCGGTGTGCGACATCTATGACGCCATCACGTCCAACCGCCCTTACAAGGCTGGCTGGGATCCGGCTGAATCCATCCGGAAAATGACCGAATGGAGCACGGGGTACTTTGATGGACGCGTGTTTCAGGCCTTCATCAAGAGCATCGGCATCTACCCGGTCGGCTCGTTGGTCAGGCTCGGATCGGGCCGTCTGGCAGTCGTGGTTGAGCAATCGGAAAAGTCATTGCTGACGCCGCGCGTCAAGGCGTTCTTCTCGACCAAATCGCAAACCCACATCGTGCCGGAATTGATCGACCTCTCGTGTCCCTCCATCACGGAAAAGATCGTCGGCCGTGAAGATGCGGCCAAATGGGGAATCACGAACCTGGAC